>Ga0247742_10000262_pt1 | contig 45282 bp, 41 predicted proteins | sample UWRJL208509C2_FD_180944 | JGI IMG/M metagenome (GOLD analysis project Ga0247742, IMG submission 180944) | Plant litter microbial communities from Arlington Agricultural Research Station in Wisconsin, United States - UWRJ-L208-509C-2 | ecosystem: Environmental > Terrestrial > Plant litter >...
ATCAGCGAAACCGCCCTGGGTGAAGGCCCGGATCAGGTTCAGTGTGGAAGCGGACGTGTGGTACGCCTGAAGCATCCTGCCAGCGTCGTGAGCACGGGATTCGGGGGTGAAATCATAGCCGTTGACGATGTCCCCACGGTAAGCGGGAAGCGTTACGCCGTCGCGGGTCTCGTCATTGGAGGAGCGGGGCTTCGCGAACTGTCCGGCCATCCGCCCCATCTTGATCACGGGCATGGCAGCGCCGTACGTGAGGACAACTGCCATCTGGAGAATCGTCTTGACCCTGGCACTGATTTTGTCTGCAGTTGCAGCCTCAAAAGTCTCAGCACAGTCGCCACCCTGCAGGAGGAAAGCCTTGCCCTGGGCAGCAGCGGCCAAGCGCTCCCTCAGAACGTCCACTTCACCGGCGAAGACCAAGGGCGGCACTGCGGAGAGTTCCTTGACGGAAGCCTTGAAGACGTCAGTGTTCGACCACGTGGGCTGCTGGGAAATCGGCAGGTCCCGCCAGGCGTCAAGCCCGGGGTAGTTTGCCGCCCCGCTTTGGGCGGTGCTGGCGAGGGGATCTGCTGCGGAGGGTGCGGTGTTCGCGGTTAGCTCAGTCACCCTTCAAGAGTAGTAGCCCGCAGCAAGGTTGCGGGACTGCAGACGTAACCGATGCCGCCGCATGCGTCACAGTCCCGGCGTTGATCCGGTCCCGTCGCTGCGGGGAACATCGATGTTTTCGGCAATGTCCGCGGCAGCCTCTTCTGCAACCTCAATCTTGTGGACCGGTTCGGGGCCCTTACCGGCCAGCTGGGCCTTAACAACTGCTGCGTACTCGTCCACGTACTCCTGCCCGGAGAGCCGCATCAATTCGTACATGATCTCATCGGTCACGGCCCTCTGGATCAGGCGGTCATCCTCCATGCCGTAATAACGGCTGAAATCCAAGGGCTGCCCAAAAATGAGCCCGATCCGGCGGATGTTCGGGAGACGTTTACCGATGGGCTGGACCTTCTCCGTGCCGATCATGGCCACCGGCACCACAGGTACGCGTGTCTGCAGGGCCAGCTTGGCTACGCCCACTTTCCCACGGTAAAGCCTGGCGTCCGGGCTGCGTGTGCCTTCCGGATAAATCCCCAGCAGGCCCCCGGAGTTCAGGACGTCCTTGCCGGCTTGCAGCGACATTTCCGAGGCCGCGCCTCCCGAACGGTCCATGGGCAATTGGTTGCTCAGACGGAAAAACAGCGCAGTGAGCCGGCCTTTGAGCCCTTTTCCCGTGAAGTACTCGGACTTGGCCAGGAAGATCACAGGGCGGTGAACCATCAGGGGCAGGAAGATGGAATCCGAGAAGGACAAGTGGTTGGACGCCAGGATGGCGGCGCCGCTTTCAGGAACGTTGTCCAGTCCCTTGACCCAGGGACGGAACAGGAGCTTGAGGATGGGACCAAGAAAGATCCTCTTCATGACCCAATAGAACACGTTTGTCCTCTCACGGCCGAATGGTTGGCATGCATCCGGGCAATCCGGCCGGCACTCAACAGCAACCCTACTCCAGTGAGAAATGTCCGGAGAAGTGACACGATGGGACACATGACGGAACGCTCTCTACCCGCTGCGCCGCTCGCATTCCACCATGAGGGGCATGGACCCAATGCCTCCACAGGCGTGGCGATTTGCCATGGATTCACAGGAAGCCCGCTCAGCATGCTCCCTTGGGCTGAGTACTTGGCCTCCCAGGGATTTGCTGTTTCCGTGCCTCTGCTCCCCGGCCACGGAACCAGTTGGCAGGACCTGGCCACCACGCGTTGGCAGGACTGGTACCGGACCTTCGAGCAGAGCTATGTGGACCTCGCCTCCAAGACGGAGAGCTGTTTTGTGGCAGGGCTGTCCATGGGAGGCGCACTTGCCCTTCGGGTAGCCTCACTGCACGATGTTTCCGGGCTGGTTCTGGTCAACCCGGGCCTCAGCTTTTATGACCGCAGGGTGAAGTACGTGGGCGCCCTCAAGTACGTCATGAGGACCACCACTCCCATAGAGGAGGACTCACCAGCACCGGCCACCGCTGAAACCGGCGACTATTCCAAGACATCACTGCAGTCGGTGCATGAACTCAAGAAGCTTTTCCGCGCGGCCACCCGGGGTTTGCCCCATGTTGAGGCCCCCGCCCTGGTGTTCAAATCCTCGGTAGATGGCGTCATCCCGCCCAGTTCAGTGGCCACCATCAGCAAGTACATTTCATCCTCGCGCCTGAGAGTAGTCACCCTCCCCCACAGCGGGCATGTGGCCACCTTGGATGTTGACGCACCCACCATTTTTGAAGAATCGGCCCACTTTTTCCGTCAGCACGCCGGTGACAGAGTAGCCTCAGAGTCATCATGAAAATGCTCCCGGATTTCTCGCCGTTCCATAGCAGCTGGAATGGGGTTGGGCCGCGCGTTGGCGTAGTCCTGTCCCACGGGTTCACGGGGAGCCCCCACAGCGTCAGGCCGTGGGCCCAACACCTTGCTGAGGCTGGCTATGCCGTGAGGCTGCCTTTGCTGCCCGGGCACGGCACGTCGTGGCAGGATATGGCCACCCGCTCATGGCGGGAGTGGCATCGTGCCGTGGACGATGCTTATCTCGAGCTGGCTTCCGAGTGCGACTACGTTTTCTCTGCGGGACTGTCCATGGGTGGAACTTTGGCATTGCGGATCGCGGCCACCCGTCCTGTCGCAGGGACGGTGGTGGTGAACCCCGGGCTGGTCCTGGACGATCCCCGGGCTGTGATCGTAGCCGCGCTCAAGTACGTGGTGAAAACCACTCCGGCGATCGCCAACGACATCCTCAAACCGGATCAGGACGAGGGCGCCTACACCAGAACACCAGTCGCGGCCGCGCATCAGCTCAAGAAGATGTACAAAGATACGGCGGCCATCCTGCCCCGCATCAGCTCACCCGTCCTGGTCTATAAGTCAACGGTGGACAACGTGATTTCGAACGCGAGCCTGGAACTCCTCCGTTCCCGGGTTCAGGCACCAGTGGACGTCAGCTACCTCCATAACAGCCGCCATGTGGCCACCCTTGATAATGATGCGCCGGAAATTTTTGCCGGGTCTGTCGAGTTCATGCAAAAGACCGTAGCGGCCTTGGCAGGTCCCGGGCTTTTCTCCGAAAAGGACACAACCCATGAACAGGCCTGACCCCAATTCCGCTGATCAAAGCGCCAATAAGGACGACGACGCCGTGTGGCAGGATCTGGTGGCCCGGTTGGAGGCCACAGAGTCCGGCCCGGCAGGGGCACCTCCCGCGGACAGCTACGGGATCCCGGACGCAGATCCCCGGCAGTTAATGCCAGGGCACGGGAAGTCTTTCAAGGACTTCGATCCGCTGGGCCTCTCCACCCCGGCGCAGCAACCGATACCCGATCCGGCAGCGGCGCGCACAGACGCCGAGGCACCCGGCAGACCGCCCGGGCCCCGGGACTTCGAGGTGGAGGACGAGGACCATACGTTCGTTCCCGAAGAGCCCCCAAGCCTGGCGGGAACTGAGCCACTGGTCATGCTGGCATGGGTTGGTGCTGTGGGCGGGCCGCTCGCGCTGCTCTTCACTGCCATGTTCTGGAGGTCTGCCCCGCTGACGGCCACTTTGGGCATCGTGGCAGTTTTTGTGGCATCGGTGATTTACCTGATTACGCGGCTTCCGCAGGAGAAGAATGAGGACGACGACGGCGCCCGCCTCTAGTTGCTAGCTCCGCGCCCGGCCGCTGACCCGGGAAAGGTCTGCCGCACCGATCATGCCGGCGCGCGGACCGAGTGCCGCCAGCTCTATCCTGGCCATGGGCCGGAAACCCCGCCCCGTCAGGTTTTTAGCGAACGATTCCCTGGCCGGCCCTGCAAGCAACTCCCCCGCATCGCAGAGCCCGCCGCCGATCACGAACATTCCGGGGTCCAGCGCTGCGGCGAGGTTGGCCAACCCCAAACCCAGCCATTCGCCTTGGTCGGCAATGAGCTCACGCGAGGTGGCATCACCCTCCAGCGCCAGCGCGGTCACGGCCGCCCCGGACAGGTTTTCTGCGGTGCCGCCCGCCTTTTCCAAGAGCGCGCAACCTGCCGGGGAGTTGGTTCGCACCAGTTGCCTGGCTTCCCGCCCCAGGGCGTTTCCGGAGGCGTACTGTTCCCAGCATCCGCGGTTGCCGCATTCGCAGCGGTGTCCCCCCGGGAAAATGATCTGGTGCCCGAATTCCCCGGCCACGCCGTAGCGCCCACGCTCTACGCGGCCATCCATGACCATGGCTCCGCCGATGCCCGTGCCCAAGGTGATGCACACCAGGCGACTTTCGCCCTGACCGGCACCAAAACGCCATTCCGCCCACGCCGCGGCGTCGGCGTCGTTGGTCAGCAGGACCGGACGCCTCAACAATTTCTGGAGGCTGTCCCTCAGGGGCTCGTTACGCCAGGCAAGATGCGGGCTGAACAGCACCGTGCCGCCGTCGAGGTCCATCCAACCGGCGGCGCCGATTCCCACCGTGGCGATCCGGTGGCCTGCGCTGAGTTCTTCTACAAGTTCCACGATGGTCCGCTCGACTGCACGGGGGTCCGCGCCGGGCGTGGACCTGCGGGCCTCGGCGAGGACCCGACCCTCGGCATCCACGACGCCCGCGGCCACTTTAGTGCCGCCGATGTCAATCCCGATCGCCAGGCCACGGCGACCTAAATGGCTCCGGCGGGCGGCCCAGGGCGCATCCCTCCATGCCGAGGCCGGGGGCTTGGGTCTGACCAGGGAAGTGGACCGTAGTGCGGGCATCCCATCATCCTATTCCGCAGGGCATGGCCGCATTCGCATTCCACGGGCCCGAAGGCTCCCATTTGCTTGAAATGACTGCCGATCCGTAAAGTTACTCGCCAGTAGGTGAAATAGAACACACCACCGCGAGCGGGCATACTAGAGTGAAAGCAGCCCCTCGTGGCCCGTGGATATCAAAGGAGCTACCGTGCGTGAAATAAGTGTTCCTCCCCTCGTGAATATTGCCCCGGAAACCAACATCACGGACTTCGTGATCCGCGAGGCAGCGAAAGCGTCCAACCCTGCCCTCTTCTCCAAGCTGGATAAGGCTGGACAGTGGCAGGACATCCGTGCCAAGGACTTCCTTGCAGACGTCCGGGCCCTGGCAAAGGGACTCATCGCCAGCGGCGTTGCTGTGGGCGACCGCGTGGGCATCATGTCCCGTACGCGCTACGAGTGGTCCCTTGTGGACTTCGCCATTTGGTTTGCCGGAGCTGTTTCCGTACCGATCTACGAAACGTCCTCTCCCTCACAGGTGGCATGGAACCTCGGCGACTCCGGGGCTGTTGCCGCCTTCGGCGAAGCGGCCCACCACGAGGACATCATCCGCCAGGCTGTTGCCGCGGAGGACATTACGTCCGTGGCCAATGTCTGGCAGCTTGAAGGCGCCGGACTCGACGCCCTACGCGCTGCAGGCGCCGGCGTCCCCGACGACGAACTCGAGTCCCGCCGTTCATCGGCCGGCCTCAAGGATCTCGCAACGATCATCTACACCTCCGGCACGACGGGCAGGCCCAAAGGCTGCGAGTTGACGCACGGCAACTTTGTGGAACTGTCCGAGAACGCCCGCGCTTCCTTGCCTGAGATCATCAACGAGTCGGGCAAGACCATCATGTTCCTCCCCCTCGCCCACGTCTTCGCCCGTTTTATTTCCGTGCTGGCTGTGGCCGGCGGCGTCCAGGTGGCACATACCCCGGATATCAAGAATCTGCTGGCTGACCTGCAGAGCTTCCAGCCGACGTTCATCCTGGCTGTACCCAGGGTCTTTGAGAAGGTGTACAACTCGGCACTGACCAAAGCGGAGGACGGCGGCAAGGGTGCCATCTTCCACCGCGCAGTGGATACCGCAATCGCCTACTCCAAGGCACGCGAAGCCGGTTCGCTGGGTCTTGGGCTGAAGCTCAAGCATGCCGTCTTCGACAAACTCGTCTATGGGAAGCTCCGCGCCGCCATGGGCGGTAATGTCGCACACGCCGTCTCCGGCGGCGGCCCGTTGGGTGAACGCCTGGGCCACTTCTTCCAAGGCATCGGCCTGCAGATCCTGGAGGGCTACGGCCTGACGGAGACCACCGCCCCGATCTCGGTGAACACGCCGTCCATGATCAGGATCGGCACCGTCGGCGCCCCGTTGCCGGGCAACTCCGTGAAGATTGCCGACGACGGCGAAATCCTTGCCAAGGGCGTTTGCGTCATGCGGGGCTACTACAACCGCGAAGACCTGACGGCCGAAACGTTCACCGACGGCTGGTTCCGTACCGGTGACATTGGAGAACTGGACAACAACGGCTTCCTCAAGATCACTGGCCGCAAGAAGGAAATCATAGTTACCGCCAGCGGGAAGAACGTGGTTCCTGCCCTGCTGGAAGATCAGATCCGCGCGGATGCTTTGGTTTCCCAGGTTCTGGTGGTGGGCGACAACCGACCGTTCATCGGTGCCTTGGTCACCCTGGATGAGGAAGCGCTCCCGGGCTGGCTGGACCGTCACGGACTGCCCGCAAGCACCACTCTTGCAGAAGCCACTGACCACGCAGTAGTGAAGGCCGCAGTCCAGGAGCTCATCAGCAAGGCCAACCAGTCCGTTTCCCAGGCCGAGGCCATCAAGTCCTTCAGGATCGTCCCGGCTGACTTCACTGAAGCCTCAGGGCACCTGACGCCGTCCCTCAAGGTCAAGCGTGCGCAGGTCATGAAGGACTTCGACGCCGTCATTGAGGAAATGTACACAGCGCCCCGCGCTTCGTAGCCACAACGAATCACAAAAAAGTACCCCGTCCGGATTCCGGACGGGGTACTTTTTGGTGCTGATTGCTAGCCGATCACCAGCAGCAAGTCCCCACCCTGGACCTGCTCTACCGAGGAGATGGCAAGGCGCGAGACCGTGCCGGCAACCGGCGCCGTGATGGAAGCTTCCATCTTCATGGCTTCAATGGTGGCAACGGTATCGCCGACGTTGACGGCATCGCCCACCTTGACGGTGACGGTAACTGCGCCGGCAAACGGGGCGGCAACCTGACCAGGCTGTGCCGGATCCGCCTTCTCAGCTGCCTTGACATTGCTGACCACTGAACGGTCACGCACAACCACCGGTCGGGACTGCCCGTTGAGCGTGCACATCACGGTGCGCATGCCCTTCTCGTCAGCTTCCGAGACAGCCTCAAGCTGGGCAATGAGGCGAACGCCCTTCTCCAACTCGATGACGTGCTCTACGCCCTGCTGGAGACCGTACAGGTAGTCACGGGTATCCAGCACGGAGATGTTCCCGTAGGTGTCCACGCTCTTGAGGTAGTCCTTGGTGGGTCCGGCGAAGAGCAAACGGTTCAGCGTGTGCTGTCGCGTCTTGGAGTCGCCCTTCAGCGCTGCACTGTCCTCGGCACTGATCTCGACGTCGCGCACCTTGACGCTGCGGCCTTGAAGGGCCTTGGTGCGGAACGGCTCGGGCCAGCCTCCGGGAGGATCACCGAGTTCGCCGGAGAGGAACCCAATGACAGAATCCGGGATGTCGTAGTTCTGCGGGTTCTCGTTGAAATCCGCGGGATCGGCGTTGAGTCCGACGAGGTGCAACGCGAGATCGCCCACCACCTTGGAGGACGGTGTGACCTTCACCAAGCGGCCAAGGATGCGGTCGGCCGCCGTGTACATGTCCTCGATGGCCTCAAACTGCTCACCAAGACCAAGGGCGATGGCCTGTTGGCGAAGGTTGGAGAGCTGGCCACCGGGGATTTCGTGCTGGTAGACGCGTCCTGTGGGACCCGGAAGACCGGACTCGAAGGGGGCGTAGACGCGGCGTACAGCTTCCCAGTAGGGCTCGAGCGCGCCAACGTTGGCCAGGCTCAGCCCGGTGTCGCGGGGCGTATTGGCCAAGGCAGCAACCAAGGCAGACGCCGCGGGCTGGCTGGTGGTGCCGGCCAGGGAAGCCGCTGCCACGTCAACGGCGTCCACACCAGCGTCAACAGCTGCCAGCAACGTGGCAAGCTGACCGCCCGCGGTGTCGTGCGTGTGCAGGTGCACGGGCAGGTCGAAGCGCTCACGCAGGGCTGTCACCAGCTTCGCTGCGGCGGCCGGACGCAGGAGTCCAGCCATGTCCTTGATGGCAAGGATGTGGGCACCGGCGTCAACGATCTTCTGGGCGAGGTCCAGGTAGTAGTCGAGGGTGTACAGGTCCTCGTTCGGATCCAGGAGGTTGCCCGTGTAGCAGAGGGCAACTTCTGCGACGGCAGTCCCGGTTGCACGCACGGCCCGGATGGCGGGGGCCATCTGGTTGACGTCGTTGAGGGCGTCAAAGATGCGGAAGATGTCGATGCCCGTAGCGGCGGCCTCGTTGACGAAAGCCTCCGTCACTTCTTCCGGGTACGGGGTGTAGCCCACAGTGTTGCGGCCGCGGAGCAGCATCTGGATACAGGTGTTCGGCAACGCCTTGCGCAAAGCAGCCAAACGGTCCCACGGGTCCTCACCAAGGAAGCGGAGCGCGACGTCGTACGTTGCCCCGCCCCATGCCTCCACCGAAAGCAGTTCCGGCATGAGGGCAGTGACTGCGGGCCCGGCAGCCACGAGGTCGCGGGTACGGACACGTGTTGCCAGCAGGGACTGGTGTGCGTCACGGAAGGTGGTGTCCGTGACGGCCAGCGCCTGCTGTTCACGAAGTGCCTTCGCGAAGCCTTCCGGCCCAAGTTCAATCAACTTCTGGCGGGAACCCGACGCGGGAACCGGCCCATCGATGGCGGGCAGCTTGCTGGCGGGATCGGAATGGACCTTGAGCTCGCCGTTCGGCTTGTTCACGGTAACCTCGGCAAGCCACGTCAGCAGCTTGGTTCCGCGGTCCGCGGAGATGTGTGACTTGAGCAGCTCAGGGCGCTTGTCGATGAAGTCGGTGGCCACGTTTCCGGCGTTGAAGTCCGGATCCGCCAGCACTGCTTGAAGGAACGGAATGTTGGTGGACACGCCACGGATGCGGAACTCGGCCAGGCCACGACGCGCACGGGCAACGGCCGCCGGGTAGTCACGGCCACGGCAGGTCAGCTTGACCAGCATGGAGTCGAAGTGCGGGCTGATCTCGGCACCCGAGTAGACCGTGCCGCCGTCGAGCCTTACACCGGCGCCACCAGCGGAACGGTAGCCGGTGATCTTTCCGACGTCGGGGCGGAAGCCGTTGGAGGGGTCTTCCGTGGTGATACGGCACTGGAGGGCAGCGCCCTTGATGGACACCGAATCCTGACTCAGCCCCAGGTCCGCAAGGGTTTCGCCCGAAGCGATGCGCATCTGCGCCTGCACCAGGTCCACATCCGTGATTTCCTCAGTGACGGTGTGCTCAACCTGGATGCGGGGATTCATCTCAATGAAGACGTGCTGACCTGCCCGCTCCCCCTCCGTGTCCACCAGGAACTCCACGGTTCCGGCGTTGACGTAGTTCAGGGCCTTGGCGAACGCAACGGCATCGCGGTAAAGGGCCTGGCGGATATTCTCATCCAGGTTCGGCGCGGGAGCGATTTCCACCACTTTCTGGTGACGGCGCTGCAGCGAACAGTCGCGCTCAAAGAGGTGCATGACGTTGCCTTCGGCGTCAGCCAGGATCTGCACTTCAATGTGGCGGGGACGCAGGACTGCCTGCTCAAGGAACATGGTGGGATCACCAAAAGCCGCATCAGCTTCGCGCATGGCGGACTGCAAAGCTTCGGGGAGAGCCTCGCGCGTCTCCACGCGCCGCATTCCGCGGCCGCCACCGCCGGCGACGGCCTTGGCGAAGATCGGGAAGCCGATCTCGTCGGTTGCGGCGATGAGCTCGTCCAGGTCCTTGGAGGGCTTGCTCGACTTTAGGACAGGGACGCCGGCCTTGCGGGCGGCCTCCAAAGCGGCAACCTTGTTACCGGCCAGCTCCAGTACCTCCGCCGGCGGACCCACAAAAGTAATTCCTGCCGCCTTGGCAGCACGGGCGAGGTCCGGGTTCTCGGAGAGGAAGCCGTAGCCGGGGTAAATGGCGTCAGCGCCGGCTTCTTTGGCGACGCGGACAACCTCCTCTACGTCCAGGTAGGCGCGGACGGGATGACCCACCTCGCCGATCAGGTAAGCTTCGTCGGCCTTCTGCCGGTGGATCGAGTTACGGTCCTCATGCGGAAAGACTGCTACGGTCTTGGCGCCCAGTTCATAACCAGCGCGAAACGCCCTGATCGCGATTTCGCCGCGATTGGCCACCAGAATTTTCGAAAACATACTTCTCCTGCATCATTGCGGGTGGATCGGTCGGTGGTCACAGTGTGTAGTGCCGCCAGCATCAAACACAAATCTTTGTGGCAACCATCACAAAGGATTCGTCATGTGGGCTGTATATGCGTGCGCGCGATCCGACGGCGTGCTAGTGGCGAACCTGATCCCTGGGCGGTCGGGCGCGTAGAAAGCGGGAATCAGACGCGATGCACCATATGATGTTGAGGGGGCTTCGGCAAGCCCCGGCTCCGGCGCTTCCGGAGCGAATCAGCGCGATACGGCAACCGGCGTTAGGTTTTGGGTTTTCAAGTGCAAGTAGTCAGCATCAGCAGCCTCAAGGGTGGAGTGGGAAAGACGTCCGTAACCACCGGTCTGGCGTCCGCGGCCCTCGCAGCAGGAATATCCACATTGGTGGTGGATCTCGATCCGCACGCCGATGCCACCACCGCACTTGGCGTTCAGCCAGGCGGACAATTGGACATTGGCCGGATGCTGAAAAGCCCCCGGAAAGCCAACTTGCCGGGCAATGTGGCCGGTAGCAGCTGGGTTTCCAACGGCTCAAGCAACGGCACCTTGGACGTCGCAGTCGGTTCGGCCTTCACGGGTATTTACGACCGCCCGGATTTGGGCAGGCGCGACCTCCGCAGGCTTTCCGCGGTGCTGGCAGGTGCCAGCAACTACGAGCTCGTCCTGATTGACTGCCCGCCCTCCCTTAACGGACTGACCCGCATGGCGTGGAGCGCCAGCGACCGGGTAGTCCTCGTGGCCGAGCCTGGGCTTTTTTCAGTTGCCGGCACGGAGCGTACCATGCGCGCCATTCAGCTCTTCCGGCAGGAGTTCGCTCCCAACCTGGCCCCGGCAGGGATTGTGGCGAACCGGGTTCGGACCGGATCCGTGGAGCACACCTTCCGCTTGGCTGAAATGGAATCCATGTTCGGCGAACTGCTGCTGACACCCCACATTCCGGAGCAAGCCAACTGGCAGCAGATCCAGGGTGCAGCGCACTCCGTTCATCACTGGCCCGGGGACTCGGCAAAGAACGCAGCCAAGCTCTTCGATGGCTTGCTCGAAAACCTCCTGGCCGGTCAATCCGCAGTGCGGGACCGTCGCCAGCGCTAGCCGGCAGCGTTTGCCGCCAGCATGAGGCGCCGCCACCAAGCACGTTTAAGCATCGAAAAGGCCTCGTCCCTGCAGGGACGAGGCCTTCTATCGCTAATTCTGATTCCCGGGCAAGCTGTTAGCTGATGCGCCGTGCGACGCGTCGCTTGCCCAGTTCGTCGTCGGGAAAGGACTGCTCACCAGCGTGCTCGCTGGGCAACGCGGCCAGGCTTCCTTCTACTTCCCGCCATACACGTCCCACCGCTATGCCGAAGACGCCTTGTCCGCCCTGGACGAGGTCGATGACCTCATCAGCAGATGTACATTCGTACACGCTGGCACCGTCGCTCATCAGCGTTATTTGCGCGAGGTCCTCAACGCCCCTCTCGCGGAGGTGTTCGACGGCGGTGCGGATCTGTTGGAGTGACACGCCGGTATCAAGGAGGCGCTTGACCACCTTGAGCACCAGGATGTCGCGGAAGCCGTAGAGCCGCTGCGAACCGGAGCCGGCAGCACCGCGGACAGCGGGCTCAACCAAGCCCGTACGCGCCCAGTAGTCCAATTGACGGTAGGTGATGCCTGCCGCTTTGCAGGCAGTGGGACCGCGATAGCCCGCGTCCTCGTCCAGCACAGGAAGGTCTTCAGTGAAGAGCAGACCCTGGGCGCCGGATGCGGGCGCAGCAATGCCGGCAGAGGACTGCTTCAGCTCGCCTGCTTCGCCTTTCGGACTCACGTGACCTCCTTGTTCTCAGTTCCCTTGGGGACGGTGCATACCTGTTACAACGGCAAAATGCAGCAGTGTAATTCCCGCAAGTCCGCACCTTCCAGTGTGACTTGCGCAGGCAGTGTATGCAACGGGAACTTGATAACTTCGACGTTAGGCCTGTGGAGCGCCGAGGTCAAAGACCTTCGCCTCAAAATCCGGTCGTGTCGAAAGTTTCACCCTCAACTTTAGGCTTAGGGTGGATCAGCCTTCGAAATCTTCCGGTTCAACGTCGTCCAGGAACTCCCGGAACCGGCGCATTTCGCGCTCTTCGTCCACCGCGGGATCCGGCTCCGAATCCTCGCCTTCATCGTGTTCAGTGATACGAACGCCGGCTTCCTCCATCACAGCATCTGCGCACCAGATGCGGCACTTGGCACGCAGCGCCAAGGCCAACGCGTCAGAAGCGCGCGAACTGACCACCGTGCCGTCATCGAACTGCAGTTGCCCATAGAAGATGTTGTCCTCCACGGCCACAATGTTCACGCTGATGATGGAGTGCCCCAAGGACTCCACAACGTCCACTAGGAGATCGTGGGTCATGGGCCGGGGCGGGACAACGCCCTGCTGCGCCAGGGCGATGGCGCTGGCTTCAGGAGTTCCAATCCAGATGGGAACGTGGCGTTCTCCGTTGATCTCCCGAAGCAGCACCAACGGCTGATTGGAAGGCAGCTCGATCCGGACCCCGACGATTTCGACTTCGATCATCAGCTGTCCATCCGTGAGATACGGTCGTGCACCAAGGCCCTGTGCAGGGTCAGGCAAAGATCACTAATCTCCCGGGCAGCCTCAGCTGCCCGGGCCTGGGACGCAGCATCCCGTCGAGAGGTCAAGGGGGCAACAGCCCTCTCCACCAGGCCGAACTCCCGCTCAGCGGCAGCTTGGAACGGCCTGAGGTGCCGGGGCTCCAGACCGTGGCTTTCCAACTGCACACAGGCTCGCGCCACCTGGAGGGCGTGTTCGTCAAACTTGCCACCCACGTGACTGATCAACCCGAAGCTCAGCAATGATTCGAGCATCGGCACGCTTGCGCCCGACTCGGCACGCAGCTGCTCTTCAGTGAGGGCACGGGCGCGCCCCTGCACTTCCGCCGCCATTTCCGCAGAGACCACCCGGGGCGACACCGTGACACCGGCCGGGAGATTCTCCGGCCTCTCGCCGCGATCGATTGCGTCGAGATAGTCCTTGATGACCTTCAGCGGCAGATACTGATCACGCTGAAGGGCCAGGACGAAGCGGAGTCTCTCAACATCGCTGTCTGCATACTGACGGTAGCCGGCAGGAGTCCTCCTGGGATTGATGAGTCCCTTTTCCTCAAGGAACCGGATCTTGGACGCCGTCATACCGGGAAAGTCTTCACTCAGCTGGGCAAGGACTTCCCCGATATTCAGGACCTGCGGTCCGCGACGGTCCTGCTGGGCCATAGCCACAGGCAGATACCCCGTCAGACTTGGCCTGCTGCGCGAACAGGGCTCAGGTAGTAGGTCAACCGGAACTTGCCGATCTGTACCTCGCTGCCGGTCTTCAGCTGCACGCGGTCCACGCGGTCGTGATTGACGTATGTACCGTTCAGGCTTCCCATATCCACCAGCTCGAAACCGGACTCAGACCTAATGAACTGAACGTGCTTGCGCGATACCGTGACGTCGTCCAGGAAGATGTCAGCATCCGGGTGACGTCCCGCCGTGGTGGTGTCCGCATCCAACAGGAAACGAGCACCGGCATTGGGGCCGCTGTGCGCTATGAGCAGGGCTGAGTTCGGCGGAAGCGCGTCTACGGACGCACGCTCTTCAGGTGCCAACTTGGGCGCAATGCTCGGCTCGTCCCACGTAGGCGTAATGCTGATCGAGGTGGTCTCCGACGACGGCTGTTCCTCCGCGCCGTTCCCGACATTGGCTTCATTCTGTTCGCCGCCAACCATGGAATTTCCTCCTCATCCGCCGGCAGTTCCAAACCCTGCCGGCACTTCCGCCTCCCGGTACCGCCGGGCAAATCGGTTGCTGGCCCGCCGTCCCGCTTTCCGGTTTATGGAAAGCAGCCTGACGGGCCAGATAACTTTAGCCTACCTGTTGTTCGTACTCCGATGCACTGAGCAGGGAATCCACTGCATCAGCTTCTGCGAGCTTTACTTCAATGAGCCATCCCTCGCCGTACGGGTCGGAGTTAATCAACGCCGGATCAGTGTCCAGGGCGTCATTTCGATTGGTGACTTCGCCGGTCACCGGAGCGTAGATGTCACTGACGCTTTTGGTGGACTCCACCTCGCCAACAACCTCATTGCCGGTGATTTTTGTGCCAGGCTCGGGCATCTGGGCGTAGACGACGTCGCCCAATGCGTCCTGCGCGAAATCGGTGATGCCAATGCGCACAACGCCGTCGGCATCTGGAGCGGTCACCCATTCGTGTTCTGCGGTGTAGGAAAGTTCTTCCGGAATATTGCTCACTGGTGGCCTTTCATCGGGACATTTACGAACCTCGACGGCGGCCTGTGCTGATGGCCACCGCTGAAAGTATAGGCACATTTCTCCTGTACCTATTGGGGGTCTCTGCCATGATTGACCCATGAACGAGCAAGTACAAGTACCAGCTCGGAAAAAGCGCAATTGGGGCGTAAAAATAATCCAGGTCACCACGCCTCACACCGCTTGAGACGCATTGAAGCCCGCCACGGATTGTCCGTGGCGGGCTTCTTTGTTTCCCGGCCGGGCCTTGGAGCCCGAAACCAAACCCCGGCGTCAGGCGACGGTGGCCTCATGCGGTTCGCGTTCGACGTCGGCAGCTACAGCAGGTGCGGCCGCTCCCCCGCGTTTCGCTGCTGCGGCCGCGGCCAGCATGACCAGCAGGGCGGCAACGGTAATGCCGGCGCCGGCCCAGATGGGCGATGTGTAGCCGAGACCCGCGGTAATGGTTACGCCACCGAGCCATGCTCCGAGCGCGTTCCCCAGGTTGAAGGCTCCGATATTTGCACCCGATGCCAGCGTGGGTGCCGTGGAGGCGAAGTGCATCACGCGCATCTGGAGACCCGGTACGGTAGCAAAGCCGAATCCACCCATGAGCGCCAGTGAGACCAGTGTTGCGATGCTGCTCGAAGCGGTGAGGGCGAAGAAGATCAACACCGCCACAAGTCCGGAAAGGATCACGATCAGCGACTTGTCCAACGCTTTGTCCGCGGCCTTGCCGCCCAGGAAGTTGCCAACGAACAGACCGCCACCAAAGAGCACCAGGAGCCACGGCACGGCCCCCGACTCGAAGCCGGACACTTCGGTAAGAGTAAAGGCAATGTAGGTAAACGCCCCGAACATGCCGCCAAATCCAAGGATGGTCACGGTGATGGAGAGCCATACTTGTCCTGACCTGAAGGCGCCCAACTCGCTGCGGAGCCCCTTGGTGGGTTCCGTGGTGGCTTTGGGAACCAGCAGCGCGATGCCGAGCAGGGCTACAACTCCGATGGCGGTGATCGCCCAGAAAGTTGAGCGCCAGCCGAAGTTCTGACCAAGCAGCGTTCCGAAGGGAACACCGAGGACGTTGGCCGCGGTAAGGCCCGTGAACATGATGGCGATGGCTCCGGCCTTCTTGTGGGACGGTACCAGGCTCGCTGCTACCACCGAACCGATACCGAAGAACGCGCCGTGGCACAGCGCAGCGACCACACGGCCAATCATCATGGCCGCGTAGCTGTCAGCAACGGCGGAGAAGAAGTTGCCGGCGATGAACAAGACGAGCAAGCCAAGGAGAACCGGCTTGCGCGGCAGCCTAGTCACAGCAGCCGTCACCAGAAGCGCACCAACTGTGACGCTGAGGGCATAGCCGGAGATGAACCAGCCGGCAGAAGCCTCGCTGACCTGGAAGTCGGCAGCAACTTCCGGCAAGAGGCCCATAATCACGAATTCGGTCAGTCCGATGCCGAATCCGCCGAGGGCAAGGGCAATCAACCCTGCGGGCATGTGGAGCTCCTTAAATGATCGGTTCCGGACAAAAGTGGAAGTACGTCGACGGGAACCGTAGAATAATAGTTGCAGACGCTTCATATATAGTTGCACACGCTAGATACTTGCGCAAGCAACTACGCTGCCATGCGTCGCGATTCACAGGACATCGAGTCAGGAGCACAGGACACATGGGCATCAAGGATGACGCCGTCGAAGTACGGGCACAGGGGTGGCGCACCCTTGCGGCCCTGCACGGGAGCATCGAAACGGAGCTCGAGAAGGCCCTCCAGGCGTCGAGCGACCTGTCGGTAGTGGAGTACACAGTGCTGGACGCGCTCAGCCGCCAGGACGGCTGGCACATGCGGATGCAGCAACTGGCCCGGGCCACAGCGCTCTCCAGCAGCGCCACCACCCGCTTGGTCAACCGGCTTGAGGACCGCGGCCTGCTCACCCGCATCCTGTGTGCGGACGACCGCCGCGGCATCTATACCGAGCTGACACTTCCCGGCCAGAAGCTCCTGGAAGCAGCAAAGCCCGTGCATGACCAGACCCTTGCATCCTCCCTGGAAGCCGCCGCCACCGTGCCCGAACTTGAGCCCCTGGTGCGGGCACTGGGCGCATTGCAGGCGGTCTAGCCCAACTCCCCCGGCCTTGCCCGAATTCTCCGGCGCTCAACGGCGAGGGAATCGAACAAGGCCGGGATGCGCCATTAACGACCAAAGGCCGGAATCATCGTGTTTCCACGTGATTCCGGCCTTTATGGTCGGGCTGACAGGATTTGAACCTGCGACCCCTTGACCCCCAGTCAAGTGCGCTACCAAGCTGCGCTACAGCCCGCTGGTTCCACCGTTCTCCGCCTAAGTTTTCCTCCGAAGAGTCTCACCTAAGCAGTCCGGCCGAACCACCTCCAAAAGCTTACACGAAGTTGGAGGTCGGAGACGCCATCACAGCCAAAGTGGGCTGTGATGCCCGTCTCATTTAGCGCTTCTTGCCACGCTTTTCGCGCACGCGCATGTTGACCTCGATGGGCGTGCCCTCAAAGCCGAACGTTTCGCGGAGGCGGCGGGTGATGAAGCGACGGTATCCGGGATCCAGGAAGCCGGTGGTGAACAGCACGAACTTCGGCGGGCGGCTGGATGCCTGGGTGCCAAAGAGGATGCGCGGCTGCTTGCCGCCACGGACCGGGTGCGGGTGCGCTGCCACGAGCTCGCCCAGGAACGCGTTCAGGCGTCCAGTGGGAATGCGGCGGTCCCAGCTCTCCAGTGCGATATCCAGCGCAGGGACCAGGCGGTCTTTGTGCCAGCCGGTCTTGGCCGAAATGTTCACGCGGGGAGCCCAATCAACGTGGGCAAGGTCCTGCTCGATTTCGCGTTCGAGGTAACGACGGCGTTCATCGTCCAGCAGGTCCCACTTATTGAAGGCCAGAACCAGGGCACGGCCGGACTCGATGGCCAACTGCAGGATGCGGACATCCTGCTCGCTGAGGACCTCATCGACGGCAAGAAGCACGACGGCGACCTCCGCCTTCTCGAGCGCTGCCTGCGTGCGCAGGGAGGCGTAGAAATCTGCGCCCTGTGCCATGTGCTGGCGGCGGCGGATACCCGCGGTGTCTACGAAGCGCCACGTGCGGTCGCCAAGTTCGATGAACTCGTCAACCGGGTCACGCGTAGTACCGGCCAGCGGATCCACCACGACGCGCTCGGAGCCCGCGAGCTTATTGAGCAGGGAGGACTTACCCACGTTCGGGCGACCAATCAGGGCGATGCGGCGAGGACCGCCTGAACGCTCCACACCGTCCACCAGGGAGAACTCGGGAAGGGTGTCCATGACGTGGTCCAGGAGGTCTGCGACCCCGCGTCCGTGCAGGGCCGACACCGGGTACGGCTGGCCAAAGCCCAATCCCCACAGTGCAGCAGAATCCGCTTCCTGGGCGAAGTCGTCCACCTTGTTGGCCACCATGATGACCGGCTTCTTGCTCTTGCGGAGCATCTTCATGACGCCCTCGTCCGTGGCCGTAGCGCCAACGGCGGAGTCCACGACGAACAGTACGGCGTCGGCAAGCTCCACGGCCATTTCGGCCTGTTCAGCTACGCGGGCGTGGATGCCCTTGGCGTCGTGCTCCCAACCGCCGGTGTCCACCAGGGTGAAGTTGCGGCCGTTCCAACGGGCCGAGTACATGACGCGGTCGCGGGTTACACCCGGGGTGTCCTCAACAACGGCTTCGCGGCGGCCAAGGATGCGGTTAACCAAGGTGGACTTACCCACGTTCGGGCGTCCGATGATGGCCAGGACCGGGTCCAGCTTGAGGGGACCTTCGTCGCCCTCATCGCCATATTCACCGCTGAGCAGCGCGGCGTCTTCTTCGTCGAGCTCGTAGTCCTCCAGGCCTGCCCGGAGGGTGGCCGCGCGGAGCTCTGCCTCGTCGTCGTCCAGGGCCGCCAGGTTTTCCGCCACCTGGTCGGTGCCGGTGGGCGTGTATTCGTCGTCGCCGGCTCCGTGGAGGCCGGATTTTTGAGTCGTATCGCTCATTGCACTTTCCTTAGTGGTGGTCTGCCGGCGTCCCGGCTACTGCTGAGTGGCGGTGCTGCGAAGTGGGTTTTCCGGGCGCAGGTTCCAGGGGAAGGCCCTGGCCTGTGGCCCGGATGGCGTCCTGGACGTGACCGGCCAGGGCTTCACGGATCTCCGTAGCCGCCCTGTCCATTGAAACACGCCCCGGTTCGCCCTTCCGGCGCTTCACCGTGATGGGTTCGCCGAAGCTCACATGGAGCTTACGGCGTGGTTTGGGGATATGGTCGCGATGCTCATCATCCTGACGGGTTCCGAGGATGGCAACCGGTATAACAGTGGCTCCCGTGGTGAGGGCGAGCCACGCAACTCCGTTGCTGATGTTTTCTGCCGAGCCGCTCCCCCGGGTTCCTTCGGGAAGAATCCCTACGCAACGACCGGCGTCGAGCAGTTTCTTGCCGACATGCAGGGCGGTGCGGTCGCCGGCCCGGTCCACGGGGATCTGTCCGGATCCTCGCAAAACCTTGCCCAGGAAGCCCTTGAACATCTCTTTCTTAACCAGGATGTGCATGGGACGCGGCGACGCGCCGAACATCACCGGCCCGTCCAGGAAGCTGATGTGGTTCGCGGCGAATACCACCGGTCCGGCCGCAGGGACGTTGCTTTTGCCCGCCACGATGGTCCTGTAAATGACGTGGTCCAGGAGCCAGCCAACGGGTCGGCTCCACAACCTGCTCCCGGCGGAGGGCAGCTGAGTCTCAGTCGCCATAAATAACCTTGCTCACGATCGCCAGCGCGGTCTCCACCGTTTCCTCAAAGTTCAGATCGGAGGAATCGAGCGTCACCACTCCGTCGGCGGCTTGGGTGAAGTTCACCACCGTTGAGTCCTTGGCGTCACGCTGGATCACCTGGGCTTTGAGCTGCTCCTTGGTTTGCGTGCCGCCCAACTGGATCCCACGACGCCGCAGCCTGGCTTCCTCACTGGCGGTCAAGAGCATGCGAACCTCAGCGTTAGGGACGACGACGGTGGTGATGTCGCGTCCTTCCACCACCATGCGGCGGTGGTGCTGGTCGATCAGATCACGCTGGCGACGGATCAGCTCGGTGCGGGCACCAAGCGTGGTGGCCACAGCACTGACCGACGAGGAGATCAAAGGATCCCGGATCTCGTCCGTGATGTCCGTGCCATCAACCGCCACATATTCCGTGGCGGTAGTGGTACTGATCTCCAACGGCATGATCTTGGAAGCCTGTTCCACCGCGGCACCGTCCTGAAGGTCAACGCCGGTCTTAAGGCAGAACCAGGTCAGGGCACGGTACATGGCACCGGTATCGAGGTACGCCAGCTTCAAGCGCCGGGCGACTTCCTTGCTGACGCTGGACTTGCCGGACCCCGATGGGCCGTCGATCGCGATCACGAGCGGCTTGCCGGGGCGGGCAACTGTCTCCGGGCCAAAGAATTCACGCGTCATTACTGGAGTACCCGCCATCCACGGTCAGTCAAAGCTTCAACAAGGAGGTCATGCTTGCTCGGAAGCACGGAAAGTTCCACCATGCCCACGTTTTGTCCGGAGGAATGGTCCAGCCGAAGGTCTTCGAGGTTCACACCGATCTCACCGATTTCCGTGAGGAGGTGCGCGATCTGGCCCGGTTTATCATCCACCAGAATGGTGAGCCACGAGTACGCCTGGGGAGGTCCGCCGTGCTTTCCCGGGATCCGGGCCTGGCCTGCATTGCCCTCACTGATCAGTTGGGCGAGGTCCAGCCGCGCGCCGGGGGCGAGGGGTTCTTCCAAGGTGCCGATCAGACGGTTCAGGTCCTCACGCACACCATGCAGGATGGAAACCACCTTTTCCGCGTTGCCGCCCAGGATCTGCACCCAGAGGGTGGGATCGCTGGCTGCAATGCGGGTGGTGTCCCGGAGTCCGTTGCCCGCCAAGGACAGGGCATGCAACGGCGTACCCTGCAGACGGCTCGCCAGGAGGGAGGACATGATCTGCGGCAAGTGAGACACCAAGGCCACGGCTTCATCGTGCTCGTCGGCGGTGAATTGGGAAACAATTGCTCCCAGATCTCCCGCCAGCGAACGTGCGGTTTGGAGTGCAGCGTCCGACGTTTCTTCGGAGGGGCAGAGTACCCACGGCATGGACGTGAAAAGCTCTCCCCTGGCCGCAACCGGACCGGACTTCTCCCTACCTGCCATGGGGTGGGTACCCACGTAGCGGGCGAGGTCAACGCCGCGTTCCCGCAACTGCGCCTGGATGGTGGCCTTGACGCTGGCAATATCAACCACCACCGCTGAAGCGTAATCCGCCAGTGCCTTCTGCACGACGTCGGCGGTAACGTCCGGCGGGGCCGCGACAACTACCAGTTGGGGTTGTTCATCCAGCTCCCCCAGTGGCCGTCCCGCACCGATGTCCACCGCCACCGCCTGGTTGGTGGGCGAGGGATCAAACAGGTACACGGGAACTCCCCGTCCGCGCAGACCCAAACCGATGCTGGCCCCTAGTAAACCTGTCCCGAGAACGACGACCGGGCCATCAAGATGGCCCCGGCCGTGCGTACCGAATGCCGACATGCCTTAGAGTCCCACCGATGCCAGGAGGTGTCCGACTTCCTGCCTGCCGAGGTTGCGGATGCTGCCCTGGCGCTGGTCGCCCAAGCCGATAGGACCAACCTTGACGCGAACAAGACGCTCCACGGGGAATCCGACGGCGTCGAACATGCGGCGCACAATACGGTTCTTGCCCGAGTGCAGGACAACCTCAATCAGGACGTGGCCGGGAGTTGAGTCAACCAGGCGGAAGGAGTCCACTGCAGCAACGCCGTCTTCGAGCTCGACGCCGTTCTTCAGCTTTGCGCCCACGCCTTGCGGGAAGGGGCCACGCACCTGGACCAGGTACGTCTTAGGCACCTCGTACGAAGGGTGCGTCAATCGGTTGGCCAGTTCGCCGTCGTTGGTCAGGAGCAGCAGCCCCTCAGTGGCGACGTCCAAGCGGCCGACGTGGAACAGGCGTTCGCCCTTGTTCTTGTTGTTCTTGAGGAAGTCGCTGATGCAGGGACGGCCTTCGGGGTCCTCCATGGTGGAAACAACGCCCTTGGGCTTGTTGAAGACCATGTAGACCAGGGTGTCGTCGAGCTGGATCCGGATGCCATCAACGTGGATCACAGCCGCCGTAGGATCAACGCGCATACCAAGTTCGGTGGTGACCACACCGTCAACCTCGACGCGGCCTTCGAGGATCATTTCCTCGCACACGCGGCGTGAGGCCACGCCTGCCTGCGCCATGACCTTCTGCAGGCGTACGCCGTCAGCATCGTGAAGATCGGACTGGGGCACTTCCTGGCGCGGGCCGCGGTTGCGGGCCGGCTTGCGGATGGGGCCCAGGTTCTGGCCGAAGCGTTCGCTGCCGAAGGCCTTGGAGCCATACTGCCGTGCCGGCTTTGCCTTGGGCTTGATGGCACCGGGAGTGCCGGGTGCCTTGCCAAAGCCGGGCTTGTTGGAGCCGGGCTTGCGGAAGGGCTTAGCGGGCCTTGCTGCCTGGCCGCGGTCGTAATCGCCCGCTGATGTGGGGTTGTCAGGATCGAAAGGTGCCGCTTCACGCGGCTTCGGAGCCTTAAAGGGGCGGCCCTCGCCCTGTGAGAAGTTGCGCTTTCCAGCGCCGGCGCTGCCGCCGCGGCCGGAGAAGCCGCCGGCGTTGGAGCGGCCGGTGCCGCCTCCCTTGGCCTCATTGCGTCCAGAACTGTTTCGTCCCGAACCGTTACGTGGTGAACTCTGGCGTCCCGCCTGTGTCATGACCCGTCCTTGTGTAGTAATGGCCGGCAATAGGTGTTGAAATCAACACTAGCCAGCCGGGCAGACATCGTCTGCCCCTTGTCGCTGTGCACCTTGATATGGCGCCGTGAATCAGTATGAAGTTCTCTTGCAGTACCGGTGTTGGCCGTGGCTACATCCGGCTGGCGTCGTAGTACTCGTCGATGCCTTCCAAGCCAGGAAGGTGCGGCGAGAGCTGTGGCAGTTCAGCCACCGAGCCGATTCCCATCCGTTCCAGGAAGTACGAGGTTGTCCTGTAGAGGACAGCCCCCGATTCGGGATCGTTTCCGGAGTCCTCGATCAAACCCCGCTGGGTAAGAGTCCGGACCACGGAATCTACGTTGACGCCGCGAATGGCGGACACCCGGGCCCTTGAGACCGGTTGCCGGTAAGCAATGACCGCCAGTGTCTCAAGCGCTGCCTGAGTCAGCCTGGTGGTCTGCCCTTCGAGGACGAATCTCCCCACGACGTCGGCGAATTCCGCCCGTGAATAAATCCGCCACCCACCGGCGACGTTCCGCAATTCAAAACCCCGGGGTGCAGTGCTGGCATCGGCAAAGCCGACAGCATCCACGTCCGGGGCTTTAACAGTATAGCCGCTATACTCCCGCTGCAGGTCCTGCAGCAAATCCTCGACGACGGCCACCGTCACGTTGAGCCCGGCGGCCAGCTCCTCCGAAGTGGCCGGCTCATCGATCACCATGAGGACAGCTTCCAACGCTGCACGCGCACCGCCGGGCAAAGCTTCCAGCTCTGCCAGCCCGTCCTGCACCGTTTCCTGCTCATTCACTGGCGCCATCCCCGCTTCCTGCTCCTGCTTCAGGCCCGTACTCCTCGCTCAGGCTGGAACTGTCCCAGCCGGCGTCATCGCCTGTCCATCGAACCGTCAACTCAGCCAACGGCTCGGGCTGCTCGAAGGCCACCACCCTGTCACGGAACATTTCCAGCAACGCCAGGAAGCGCGCCACCACCACTAAGGTGGTCTCGGCATCTGCGATCAAGGTTTTGAAAGACAAGGGCGCGCCAAGCTTCAAGCGGTAGCCCATGATCTCGGCCTGCTCCTTGACGCTGACCGGCGGAGCGTGGAGGTGTTCCAAGCCCACTTCGGCCGGCGCGGAATCCCTGGGTTTGAGTGCTTTAGCGGCAAGTTCGGCGAATTGCTCCGGGGTGTGCCGCCACACCAGTTCCGGGAGCAACGCGGCGAAATGGCCTTCAAGGGCAACCTGGCGGGGATACCTCCGGGCTTCCTGTTCCAGCGTCTCTCCCAGGATCCCGGCGATCTGCTTGAATGCCTTGTACTGCAGGAGGCGGGCGAACAGCAGGTCCCTTGCTTCCAGAAGGGCAATGTCCTCAGCGTCCTCCACCTTACCGGCCGGCAGAAGGCGCGCCGCCTTCAAGTCGAGCAGTGTTGCGGCAATCACCAGGAACTCGCTGGCTTCATCCAGCGCCCAGTCCTCCCCCAGCTCCTGGAGACGCCTGATGTACTTGATGAACTCATCAGTGACCGTGGCTAGCGCCACCTCGGTGATATCCAGCTTGTGCTTGGAAATAAGGCCGAGCAGTAAATCAAAGGGTCCCGTGAAGTTAGTGAGCCGTACCTCAAAGCCGGCTTTGCGGGCTTCGGAGGTGCCGGCGTCGGGCGTTTCTGCCGGTACGGGCGTTTCCGTAGCAGAAGGCGAGGCCAGGTCCGCTTCCGCAGTATGAGCGATTGACGGTCCCACCGTCCGCTAGGGCGCGCCGCCGCGCGAGATCAGTTCTTTGGCAAGGCGGCGATAAGCGTCAGCACCGATGTGGTTGCCGGCGTAGCTGGTGATGGGCTCGGCCGCCACGGTGGCATCAGCAAACTTGATGGACCGCTTAATGACGGTCTCGAAGACTTTGTCTCCGAACGCCTCCACCAAACGGGAGATGACTTCGCGGCTGTGCAGGGTGCGGGCGTCGTACATGGTTGCCAGGACGCCATCCACCTGCAGGCGCGGATTCAGGCGGTCCTGTACCTTCTCGATGGTCTCCACCAGGAGCGCCACGGCGCGCAAGGCGAAGAACTCGCAAATCAACGGAATGATGACGCCGTGTGCGGCAGTCAGCGCATTCACTGTCAACAGGCCCAGAGACGGCTGGCAGTCGATCAAGACGACGTCGTAATCGTCCTCAACGCTTTTGAGGGCGCGGTCCAGGACTTGCTCACGGGCAACCTCGTTGACCAGCTGGACTTCGGCAGCCGAGAGGTCAATGTTGGCGGGCAGGAGGTCAACGCCTTCAACACCGGTCTGCTGGATGGCATCGCGGATGTTCACCTTGCGGTCCATCAGGACGTTATAGACGGTGAGATCGAGCTCGTGCGGGTTGGCCCCGAGGCCGGCGGACAGAGCGCCTTGGGGATCAAAGTCCACCAGCAGGACACGCCGACCGTACTCGGCGAGCGCTGCGGCCAAGTTGATGGTGGAGGTGGTCTTACCCACTCCACCCTTTTGGTTGACCATGGCGATGACTCTCGCCGGGCCGTGGGAGGCCAGTGGAGCAGGTTCAGGGAATTCGCGATAAGGACGGCCCGTGGGCCCCATGATGGCGTCTTCCAGATCGAGCTCGGTGCCTTCCAGCGTAGCTGTTCCCCGTTCGATGCTCACGTATCTAACCACTCTTTCGACGACGATCTTCCCTGCCGCTGCGCCCCTGGACGACAGCGCTGCTACCCCTTTAGGCTACAGCGCCCGACACGGTTATTTGGGGAACTTGACTTTGGCCGATTCTTGAGCCTTGACCCTCTGGTTGAGGTCGAAGGTTGAGGCGCGTCATCGGTCGCTCAGGGGAAACAGCAAAGGCCGGCACCTGGTGGGGTGCCGGCCTTCGCCTGACTGCATCGCGTTTGGTGGCGGTCCGCTTAGACCGTAACCTTCTCGCGGTTCTCAGCTTCGGGAGCTGCCTCTTCTTCGCCGCCGTGGGCGATCATGGTCTGCTCGTCGAAGGGTTCGCTGCCGGAGAGGACACGCTCTACCTGGCCGTTGTCGATTTCCTTCACCCAGGTGCCGATCAGGACCGTGGCAACTGCGTTGCCGGTGAAGTTGGTCAGTGCGCGGGCCTCGGACATGAAGCGGTCGATTCCTACGATCATGCCCACGCCTCCCAAAAGCTCCGGCTTGTGTGCCTGGAGGCCAGCGGCCAGGGTTGCGAGCCCGGCACCGGTGACGCCTGCAGCGCCCTTGGAAGCGATGATCATGAAGACCAGCAGGGAGACCTGGGCGCCAAGATCAAGAGGAGTTCCCATGGCGTTGGCAACGAACAAGGAGGCCATGGTCAGGTAGATTGCCGTGCCATCAAGGTTGAAGGAGTAACCGGTGGGCACCGTGACGCCGACAACCGGCTTGGAGACACCCAGGTGCTCCATCTTGGCGATCAGGCGGGGCAGGGCTGCTTCGGAGGAAGAGGTGGAGAAAATCAGGAGGTACTCGCGGCCCAGGTACTTCATGAGCTTGAAGATGTTGACGCCGGCCACTGCGCGGAGCAGCGTTCCGAGAATGACCACAATGAACAGTGCGCAGGTGATGTAGAAGGCCACCATCAGGGTGAACATGCTGAGGATCGCCTGGGCGCCGGTGGCACCAACGACGGCGGCGATGGCACCGAATGCGCCAACCGGAGCCAGCCACATGATCATGATGAGGATACGGAAGACGAGGCGCTGTCCGTGCCCGATGGCGGCGAGGATGGGAGCTCCCTGCTTGCCCATCTTCTGCAGGGCGAAACCGACCAGAATCGCCGCAAGCAGGGTGGGCAGGACCGGAATGTCACCGGGGATGATACCCAGGAGGAAGTCCACCGTGCTGTTGGTGTCGGCCTTCTTGGTGGGATCGTAGGGGGTCAGCTTGAGTCCCTCACCGGGGTGGATGAGGTTTCCGACTACCAGGCCGATGGCCAGGGCAAAGGTGGACATCGCCACGAAGTAGCCCAGTGCAAGACCGCCCACCTTGCCGACGGTGGCCGCCTTGGCGATGGAACCGATGCCCAGGACGATGGTGCAGAAGATGACCGGAGCGATCATCATTTTGATGAGCTTGATAAAGCCATCACCGAGGGGCTTGAGGGACTTTCCAACTTCAGGGAACACCAGGCCGACGACGGCGCCGAGCACTACGGCCAGGATGACCGCGATGTACAAGTAATGCGACTTGTCGAGCCCCTTGCGTCCAGTTTTGGCAGCTACTGCCGACTCTCCTCGTTGAGAGGTCATGGGATTCTCCTTTGGATACTGTGTAAGGCGCTGCGGTCCTGCACTGATGTCCAATCCGCTGCCCTTGTGTGATATCCATCATTGAGCCGTTGGTGACACACATCACCGTTGCGGTCATATTGGTCATGGGAGGCCCTCGTGTTTCACAGCTGGAGCATCGCCCGCCGTTTGTTCGTGGCGAATTTGTTGTTCGTCCTGGTGCTGACGGCTGTATTCGGCGCGTTCTCGGTGGTGGAAGCCAGGGACAGGGGGTACGACGAAGCCGGCGGCAGGATGCTCGCCATCGCCGCCTCCCTGGCCGACAATCCCCTGGTGGTGGAGGCGGCCTCAACAGCAGATCCCTCAGCGGTCCTGCAGCCCTACGCGTTGGAGGTCATGGATCACGCCGACGCCGACTTCATCACCATCATGGCTCCCGACCGGACCCGTTGGACGCATCCCCGCACAGAGGAGCTTGGCAAGCCCTACATTGGGACCATCGAGCCTGCCTTGCGGGGTGAAACCTTCACCGAAGTGACCGCAGGAACGTTGGGACCGTCGGTCCGAACCATTGCTCCCGTCCTGGATCCCGAAGGCAACGTCAAGGCTCTGGTGGCTGCCGGGGTGACGGTCCGCACCGTGGACACAGACGTCGCTGAGAGATTGGGCGTGATTGGCATCATCGCTTTAGTGGTCCTGTTCTTCGGATCGGTGGCCTCATGGCTGTTGGGCCGCTACTTGCGCTCCGTCACCCGGGGGTGGGGCCCGGAACAGCTGGCGCAGCTCTTCGCCTATTACGAATCGGTCCTGCACTCGGTTCGCGAAGGCGTGATATTGATCGACACTCATGGCAAGGCTGTGATGTACAACGACCAGGCCGCGGAACTTCTCGGATTGGAACCTTCAGACGCCGACCGATCCCCCGACGACGCCCCGAAACTCGCTGATCTTCCCTTCGACGGCAGCCTGCGAGCGCTGTTCGAGTCGGGGAGGCCAGCTCACGACGAAATCCACCTCACGGGTTCGCGGATTTTGGTGGTCAACCAGGCCCCTGCAGTAGGGCCATTGCCTGAGCGCAGCCGACAGAAACCCGCCATCTACGGCACGGTGGCCACCATCCGCGACCGTACCGAAATCGAATCCCTGGGCACCGAACTGCAAACCATGAAGACGCTCTCTGATGCCCTGAGAGCCCAGACGCATGAGCATGCAAACCGCCTTCACATGATCGTTTCACTCCTGGAGTTGGGCCGCACGCCCCAGGCCCTGGACTTTGCCACCAAGGACCTTGAACTCAGCCAGCAACTCACGGATGACATGGTGGCCTCCGTGGACGAACCCGTCATGAGCGCGCTGGTGATGGGCAAGGCTGCCGAAGCCCACGAACGCGGGGTGGACTTGGTGGTGCGGACATCGGGGAGTTCCGGCGTCCGGGGCCTGGAAATTCAGGACCTGGTGACCATCTTGGGGAACCTGCTGGACAATGCGATTGACGCTGCCGCTGCCGGTGATTTCCCCCGGAAGGTGGAGCTGGACGTTCAAGCCGGGCCGTCCGCCGTGGAATTCTCGGTGCGGGACTCGGGCAGAGGAATCGATCCGGACTCCATTGATGACGTCCTGCAGTACGGTTTCAGCACGAAGTCCCCGGGAGAGAACCCTCGCGGCGCTCATGGCCGGGGAGTTGGCCTGGCGTTGGTTCGCCAAGCCGTGGACCGACTCAACGGTACGATGACCATCAGCAATCCCGGCGGAGCACAGTTCCATGTTCTGCTCCCCGCGCCGGTTCCCGAGGAAGAGAAGGCATGACAGACATCCGCGTCCTGGTGGTGGAAGACGAGCCAATTGCCTCGGACGCCCACTCTGTCTATGTTGGCCGCCTGGACGGCTTCACCTTGGTGGGAACGGCGCCGGATGGGCAGTCGGCCTTGCGCATCCTGGGCGAATTCGCAGCCTCCGGCTCCCCCGTGGATTTGGTCCTGTTGGACATGAACCTCCCGGATCTGCACGGATTGGACGTCGCCCGCCGGATGCGTTCCGCGGGAGTCTTTGCGGACATCATCGCCATCACTGCCGTCCGGGAACTGAACATCGTGCGCAGCGCCGTGTCCATCGGCGTCGTGCAGTACCTCATCAAGCCCTTCACCTACGCCACGTTCGCCGACAAACTCCGCAGCTACCGGACGTTCCGTGAACAGTTGGCAGGCTCCATGTCCGGGATTTCCAAAGCAGGAGCCTCGCAGAGCGACGTAGACCAAGCGTTTGCGAGCCTTCGCGCTCCCACCGAACTACCGCTGCCCAAGGGCCTGTCCGGGTCCACCTTGGAGGCAGTGAAGGACTTGGTGCGCGCGGGACATCGGCCTGTGTCCGCGAGCGAAGTGATGGACGCACTGGGCATGTCCCGGGTGACCGCCCGGCGCTATCTGGAGTACTTGGCCGACGCCGGAACGGTCACCCGGGCGCCCCGGTATGGCACTCCCGGCCGGCCGGAGAACGAGTACGGCTGGAACCACGCTTAGCCAGAGATGTATACAAATTTGCTGAATTTCGCGGTTTTGATGACTCCTAGCTAGTCCTGTGTATACACTGAGGTCATGCGCGCCAGTGATCGGGCTTACTCGGCCCTCCGTGAAGACATCATTGAGTGGCGCCTCCAACCAGGCACGGTCCTCGCGGAGGTGGAGCAGTCCGAACGCTTGGGCGTGTCCCGCACGCCGGTCCGGGAGGCGCTGAGCCGGCTCACCGCAGAAGGATTGACGACGGCGGCAGGCGGCCGCGGCGTCGTCGTCACCGATATCTCGCTGGAGAGCATCGACGAACTGTTCGAGTTACGCGAAACGCTTGAAGTGAGAGCCGCTGCCCTTGCTGCCGAACGCGGCGAGCCGGGCGTGTTCGCCGAGCTGCACTCCCAACTGCTGCTGGCCCCCGAGCTGCTCAGCGACCAGGATCCCGCGCGGCACGAGTACTACGCCCTGGTGAGCCGCCTGGACGATGCCATCGATGCCGCGATCTCCAACGCGTATCTGGCGAACGCCATGCGGAGCCTGCGTGTCCATTTGGTGCGGGTCCGGCGTCTGGCCGCCGACGACACCGCCAGGCTCCACGCGGCAGCCGCGGAACACGCCGCAATCGCCGAAGCCATCGCCGCGGGCAACCCCCGGTTGGCAGAAGCGGCCACCACAGTCCACCTGCACCGCAGCCTCACCCACGTCAAAGCCACCCACACGGCCCGGTAGAACGTCCCACCAGAAGGAGCACCATGGTTAAGAACCACCACGTCCGCGTCTACAAGAGCGAAGAGAACCTCCCGCGCGAGGAGCAGTTGGCGCACAAGATCGCCGTGGTCGCCGCAGACCCCGTTGACGTCACCCCGGAGGTCACCGACATGGTGATCAACCGGATCATCGACAACGCCTCGGTGGCCATCGCGTCGTTGAACCGTGGCCCCATTGTTGCCGCCCGCGCGCAGGCGCTGACCCACGCACCCTCGGCCAATGGCAAGGGCGCGCACGTCTTCGGCATCAGCGATCAGGTCTCCCCGGAATGGGCCGCCTGGGCCAACGGCGTAGCCGTCCGCGAACTCGATTACCACGACACGTTCCTGGCCGCGGACTACTCCCACCCGGGAGATAACATCCCCCCGATCCTGGCCGTCGCCCAGCACGTGGGCTCCAACGGCGCCGACTTGGTCCGTGCCATCGCCACCGGCTACGAAATCCAGGTGAACCTGGTCAAAGCCATCTGCCTGCACAAACACAAGATCGACCACGTAGCCCACCTCGGCCCCTCCGCCGCGGCAGGCATCGGCACGTTGTTGGGTTTGGACGTGGAGACTATCTTCCAGTCCGTGGGCCAGGCCCTCCACACCACCACCGCCACCCGACAGTCCCGCAAGGGCGAAATCTCCACCTGGAAGGCCCACGCCCCGGCTTTCGCGGGCAAGATGGCGGTCGAAGCCGTGGACCGCTCCATGCGCGGCCAGACCTCCCCTGTGCCCATCTACGAAGGCGAAGACGGCGTGATCGCCTGGATGCTCGACGGCCCCGACGCCTCCTACGAAGTACCCCTGCCCCTGCCCGGCGAAGCCAAACGCGCCATCCTGGACACCTACACCAAGGAACACTCCGCCGAATATCAGGCACAGGCCTGGATCGACCTCGCCCGCAAGCTCAACCGCGAGCACCCGGAAACCACGGACCCGGCCAACGTAGCCTCCGTGCTGATCAAGACCAGCCACCACACGCACTACGTGATCGGTTCCGGAGCGAACGATCCCCAGAAGTACTCCCCCACCGCATCCCGCGAAACCCTGGACCACTCCATCCCCTACATCTTCACTGTGGCCCTGCAGGACGGCGCATGGCACCACGTGGACTCCTACGCCCCCGAACGCGCCGCCCGCCCGGACACCGTGGAACTCTGGCACAAAGTCACCACCGTAGAAGACCCGGAATGGACCCGCCGCTACCACTCACTGGACATCGCGGAGAAGGCCTTCGGCGGTTCCGTGGAGATCACCCTCAACGACGGCACAGTGATTACCGACGAGATCGCCGTGGCCGATGCCCACCCGCTCGGCGCCCGGCCGTTCGCCCGCGAGCAATACATCAACAAGTTCCGCACCCTCGCTGCTGGTTTGGTCGAAGAGGCCGAAATCGAAAGGTTCCTCACCGCCGTCGAGCGCGTCACCGAACTGGGCGAAGGCGAACTGGACCAGCTCAACATCACCGCAGCCCCCGGCGTGATCGACCTCAACAACGCACCCAAGGGACTGTTCTAAATGCTGTACTCCAAAGTCACCCCTGAACAGAAGCGCGTAAAGCTGCGCGAGCTGCTGGCCTCCGGGACCGTGCAGCAGTTCCCGGGCGCGTTCAACCCGCTCTCCGCAAGGCTGATCGAAGAGAAAGGCTTCGCCGGCGTCTACATCTCCGGCGCCGTCCTGGCCAACGACCTCGGCCTGCCCGACATCGGCCTCACCACCCTCACCGAAGTAGCAACAAGGGCCGGGCAGATCGCCCGCATGACGGACCTGCCCTCCCTGGTTGACGCGGACACCGGCTTCGGCGAACCCATGAACGTGGCCCGGACCATTCAGGAACTCGAGAATGCGGGCCTGGCCGGCTGCCACATCGAGGACCAGTTCAACCCGAAACGCTGCGGGCACCTGGACGGCAAGAACGTGGTTGACCTGGACACCGCCACCAAACGGATCCGCGCCGCGGCAGACGCCCGCCGGGACCCGAACTTCCTCATCATGGCCCGTACCGACATCCGGGCCGTCGAGGGAATCCAGTCCGCGCAAGACCGCGCACGAGCTCTCGTGGACGCAGGTGCCGACGCGATCTTCCCCGAAGCCATGCGTGATCTGAGCGAGTTCCAAGCCATCCGCGACGCCGTGGACGTGCCCATCCTGGCCAACATGACCGAGTTCGGCAAAAGCGACCTCTTCACCGTGGACCAGCTCCAAGGGGTGGGAGTGAACATGGTCATCTACCCCGTTACCCTCCTGCGCATTGCCATGGGCGCTGCAGAGCGTACTCTGGAATCGATCAAGGCTGCGGGGACCCAGGAAGCGCACGTGGACAACATGCTCACGCGTGCACGCCTCTACGAACTCGTGGACTACGAGGCATACAACCAGTTCGATACCGGCGTTTTCAACTTCCAGGTTCCCGGCATTCGCTAGGACCGGGATTCATTCAGGGGAAAGCAGGCAGTCCGGGGCTTCCGGACCGCTTGCATTATGAACGAAGGAGTTCAGCATGACAGCTGAAGACATCAAAAAGGGCCTGGCCGGCGTCGTGGTGGACTACACCGCCGTCTCGAAGGTCAACCCGGAGACCAACTCGCTGCTCTACCGCGGGTACCCGGTCCAGGAACTGGCCGCCAAATGCAGCTTCGAAGAAGTGGCCTACCTGCTGTGGAACGGCGAACTGCCCAACGAAACAGAACTGGCGGAATTCACTGCCCGGGAACGTGCGGGCCGTGCCCTTGACCCCGTGGTCAAGACGGTAGTGGACGCGTTACCCACCACCGCCCACCCCATGGATGTCTGCCGCACGGCCGCCTCCGTCCTGGGTGCCCGGCACGAACTGGCTGAGGACTCATCACCAGAAGCCAACATGAAAAAGGCAATCGACCTCTGGGCCGCCATGCCCGCCGTCGTGGCCTACGATCAACGTCGCCGCCGCGGCCAGGATGCGGTTGAGCCCCGCGATGACCTGGACTACTCGGCGAACTTCCTCTGGATGACCTTCGGCGAAGAACAGGTGCCCGAAGTGGTGGAGGCGTTCAACGTCTCCATGATCCTGTACGCGGAACACTCCTTCAACGCCTCCACCTTTACCGCCCGAGTGGTCACCTCCACCCTCTCGGACCTGCACTCCGCTGTCACCGCCGCGATCGGCGCTTTGAAGGGTCCCCTGCACGGTGGAGCCAACGAGGCCGTGATGCACACGTTCGATGAGATCGGCATCCGCAGCGAAGAATCCCTCGAGGAAGCCGCCACCCGCGCCCGTGCCTGGATGGAAGACGCCCTGGCCCAGAAGAAGAAGGTCATGGGCTTCGGACACCGCGTCTACAAGCACGGCGACTCCCGCGTGCCCACCATGAAAGCCGCACTGGACAAGATGATCGCCCACTACGGGCGACCCGAACTCTTGGGCCTCTACAACGGACTCGAGCAGGCCATGGACGAAGCCAAGGCCATCAAGCCCAACCTCGACTACCCGGCCGGACCCACCTACCACCTCATGGGCTTCGACACCCAGACTTTCACGCCGCTGTTCGTCGCAAGCCGCATCACCGGCTGGACAGCACACGTCATGGAACAGGTAGCGTCCAACTCCCTGATCCGCCCGCTCAGCGAATACAACGGGCCCGAAGAGCGGCACGTTCCGTAACGCTTCCGGTTCTTAAGCAAGAAGCACGACGCCGGGCCGGTCACCGAAAGGCGACCGGCCCGGCGTCGTTCTTCACTCGCTCCTGCTACAGCTGAGGGTCCACCCACTCAAGGGTTCGGACGTCAGCCACATTCTCGTTATCGGCCGCCAGAGCCACCCGCACGGCGATGCGCCGGCCGGCGATCATCGCCGGCAGCCAATGCTCGGCGTCGGCCCACATCCTGTCCACGGGAAGTTCCGCCACGGGGAACCAAGCGGGGGCAATCTCGTCGCTTTCGGACGGCTCGCCCTCCCACTCGCGGGTCAAGAACACAGTGGTGGCCATGTTCCACTCCGGCCTTGCCGGGAAAACAAAGTCCACAGTGCCCGCCGGAATCAGGTCCTTCGCCGTGACCACCACGTTGATTTCCTCCATGACCTCCCGGCACGCAGCCTGCGAGGCGGTTTCCCCCAGCTCTACGTGGCCGCCCACCCCCACTACCTTGCCCCTGCCGAAACCTGTCTTCTTGGTTCCGAGCAGGACATGCTCGCCGTCCGCGCCGTCGCGGAGGAGGAAGCACAAGGTCACATGGGCTGCAGTCATACTGCCTACCTTAACCTGATCTCCCCTGCCACTGCCGCCATTGCTACAGTGAGCCCATGACAGAAGGTGGGGGTAACCGGCCAACCAAGGTGGCCGCCGTCGACGACGTTGCAGAACCGCCGTCCGACAACGCTGCAGGGCCCGCAGAAAGAGCTCCCAAAGCCAAACCGGAACGGGACACGTGGTTGCCCCGATGGCTGGTGGCACACCCCCTTTATGCAGGCTGGGCGTGGACCGTGGTGTGGGCAGGGCTGATCGTCCTGGACGAGGTGGTGGACCTGGCCGGATGGACTTGGTACCTGCTGGTACTCGTGGCCGCGCTTCCTACCCTGATCTCCACGCTGGTGGTGCTGCACGCCACGCCCCGCAGCCATCTCCGGGCCGTGGATGCAACAGTCCTCGGCCACTTCTTCGTCCGGTTCCTTGCCTTAGTGGCAGCGTTCATGGTGTGGGCAGCCTCCGTGGTGATGAGTGCCTCCATCTCCACCACCGTGCAGACTGTCATTGGCGATTCCGAGAAGGAAGTCACCGCCCTGGGGTTCAACCTCATGCTGGCCGCAGTTCCACTGGTCCTCTCCGTCCTTTGGATGGCCTTCATTATCCGCTGCGCATGGTTCCTGCGGCGGTTGCGGGGTTGGCGGCAGGTACCGCAGAAGACACGCGTACCAAAGAAGTTCCTCCGTGGACGCCCGCGGCTCAAGCGGGTGGTGGTGGGGCTTGCACACCCCGGGCTGTTGCTCGTAGCTGGCTTGGGGACGTCGCTGCTGGCATTGTTCGTGGACGCCGTGGAGCTGACGCTCAACGTGCTCGAATAGCCCCGTTCAGCCCAACGCCCTGGGATGCGCGGCGGCGTAGACCTCGCGCAATGTATCCGCGGTGACCAATGTATAGACCTGTGTTGTGGTTACTGATGCGTGTCCCAGGAGCTCCTGCACCACCCTGACATCTGCTCCACCTTCCAACAGGTGGGTGGCAAAGGAATGGCGCAAAGTGTGCGGCGAAACATCCTTGGTGATGTTGGCCTTCTCGGCCGCCGTCTTCAGGATGGTCCAAGCACTCTGCCGGCTGATCCGGCCACCCCGGGCATTGAGGAACAGCGCGGGAGTGCCTTTGCCCTTGGACGCCAGGAGCGGCCTGCCGCGGACAACATAGGCCCCGACGGCGCGGGCACCGTAGGAGCCCAGAGGCACCAGACGCTCCTTGGACCCCTTGCCGAACAGCCGCACAATTGCGGGGTCGCCACCGGTGTCTTCGAGGGAGACGTCATCGACGTCCAGTCCCACGGCCTCGCTGATGCGGGCCCCTGTGGAGTACAGGAACTCAAGCAGGGCACGGTCCCGGAGGCCAGTGGCGCTATCCGAGCCGGCAGCTTCCAGGATGCGCGTCACTTCGCCAACACTGATGGCTTTGGGAAGCCGTTTGCCTGGCATGGGCGGGTGGACATCGCTGGCGGGGTCCGCCGTCGTGGTTCCTTCCAGCGCCCAAAACTTATGGAGCCCACGGACGGCCACCACTGTCCGCGCGGCGGAGCGGACGCCCAGTACCGCGCCGCCATCGGAACCGTCGGACAACGCCTGGACGAAAGCCGTCACATGATGCCGGGTGATGTTTCCCGGCTGATCTACACCTTGGGCTGCCAGAAAGTTCGAATACCGGGACAAGTCCCTGCGGTAGGCGGACAAGGTATTGGCCGCCAAACCGCGTTCCACGCCGACGTGCTGCAGATAGTCAGTTACCGCACGGTCAACGCCATTTGCGGTTCGAGTGGCGGCCTCGGCCATGCTCAGCGCTGGCTCGGGTGAGCCGGCCAGGGCGCGTTGGCGGGGCGAAGGCTGGTGAAGCCATCGGCCTTCGCGGCAGCGGCAGCCAGAATCCCCAACACGGCTGAGGGATTGTGCAGACGGCCGTCCATCACTGCCTTCACGGCGTCTTCAAGCGGCACCCAATGGAGTTCAATTTCAGCTTCTTCATCGGTCCGGACGTGCCGGTCCGCCAAGGCGACATCGCTGAGGCCGCGTGCCAAGTAGATGCGGACAGCCTCGCTGGATGAGCCCGGGGAGTTGAAGAAGTCCACAAGGACGTTCCAGGTAGCGGCAACCAGATCAGCTTCCTCAGCCAGCTCCCGGGCCGCACCCACCACAAAGTCCTCGCCCTCGACGTCCAGCAGGCCAGCGGGGATCTCCCACAAATCCATGCCCACCGGATGACGGTACTGCTTCAGCAACAGGATTTCGCCGTCCACGTTCATGGGCAGCACCGCAACCGCACCCGGGTGGTCGATGTAGTCACGAACCAGGGTGTCCGTGCCGTCACTCAGTTGGAACGAGTCGCTGACCACGTCCCAAATGCGCCCTTCGTACACCTTGCTGGTAGACAAAAGACGGCGCGGGCTCGGCATGTCCGAAACCTGCCTTGATGTGCGGGGGGTTTCAGAAATGCCGGGCATCGCGCCGTCCTTCGTTAGTACTTGCGTTTACTTGGCAGCTACTGTGCGGGCGCCGGTCTTGGTGGCCACGGGGGCACCTTCACGACGCTCCAAAGCAGCCTTGACCAAACCTGCGAACAGCGGGTGCGGGCGCGTGGGGCGGGAGCTGAGCTCCGGGTGCGCCTGCGTTGCCACGTAGTACGGGTGGACTTCGCGGGGAAGCTCCACATATTCCACGAGCTTGCCGTCAGGGGAAGTACCGGAGAACACCAGGCCCTCGGCGGCGATCTGGTCGCGGTACTTGTTGTTGACTTCGTAGCGGTGGCGGTGGCGTTCGCTGACAGTGGTGGTGCCGTAGGTCTCGGCAATAACCGAGCCCTCGTCAAGCTTGGCTTCGTAGAGGCCCAGACGCATGGTGCCGCCGAGGTCTCCCTTGCCGTCCACGATGTCCAGCTGTTCTTCCATGGTGGCGATAACCGGGTACTTCGAATCCGGCTCGAACTCGCTGGAGGAAGCCCCTTCAAGGCCGACCACGTTGCGGGCGTACTCGATCACCATGCACTGCAGGCCCAGGCAAAGGCCCAGGACCGGGAGCTTGGTTTCGCGAGCGAACTTCAGAGCGCCAAGCTTGCCTTCAAGGCCGCGGATACCAAAGCCACCGGGAACGCAGATTGCGTCCACGCCAGCCAGGGACTTGGTTGCCCCTGCCAAAGTTTCACACTCGTCCGACGGGACCCAGCGGATCTTGACCTTGGCTTCGTTGGCGAAACCGCCGGCGCGGAGTGCCTCGGTGACCGAGAGGTAGGCGTCCGGAAGGTCGATGTACTTGCCCACCAGGGCTACCTCGACCTCGTGCTTGGGGTTGTGAACAGCTTCAAGCAGCTTGTCCCACTTGCTCCAGTCAACGTCCTTGAACGGCAGATCCAGCGCACGGACGATGTAGGAGTCCAGGCCCTGGGAGTGCAGGGTCTTGGGGATGTCATAGATGCTGGGTGCGTCAGCGGCGTTGACCACGGCGTCGATGTCGACGTCGCACATGCGGCCGATCTTCTCGCGCATGGCTTCAGGCACTTCGCGGTCCGAGCGGATCACGATTGCTTCAGGCTGGATGCCAATGGAGCGAAGGGCTGCCACGGAGTGCTGCGTGGGCTTGGTCTTCAGTTCCTGGGAAGGACCGATGTACGGGACCAGCGAAACGTGAAGGAAGAAGACGTTGTTGCGGCCCACATCCTGACGGACCTGGCGCGCGGACTCAAGGAAGGGCTGCGACTCGATGTCGCCAACGGTGCCACCGATTTCGGTGATGATGACGTCCGGAGCGTTCTTGCCTTCAGCAGGCAGGCGCATGCGGCGCTTGATTTCATCGGTGATGTGGGGAATGACCTGAACGGTGTCCCCGAGGTATTCGCCACGACGTTCCTTGGCGATAACGGTGGAGTAGATCTGGCCCGTTGTGACGTTGGCCGAACCTTCGAGGTTTTCGTCGAGGAAGCGCTCGTAGTGACCAATATCGAGGTCAGTTTCGGCGCCGTCATCGGTCACGAATACTTCGCCGTGCTGGAAGGGGTTCATCGTGCCCGGATCCACATTCAGATAAGGATCGAGCTTCTGCATAGTTACAGACAAACCACGTGCCCGCAGCAGGTGACCGAGGCTTGAAGCCGTCAGACCCTTACCGAGCGAGGACGCCACACCACCGGTGACGAAGATGTGTTTGGTCGTCTTGGACGAGCCCGGGAACCGGGAATTTACACGGGAATTTGATCGCTGCACCACGGAATTCGAGCTTATCATCAATTACGCCTTCCAAGCGTCCGTTCGGATTCCCCAAATGGTCAATAGTTGCTCACCACCGCGGTCCAAGCAAGACCCGGGCGGGATTAAGTGCACCGATGTGATGGTGGTCGCACTCCACCAAAACACCCGCACTCCCCCAAAGACACTAGGCGCGCTGCGGTAAAAGCTTTGCGTCATCCAGCAGTTCCTGGGCATGCGCCTGCGCACTCTCGGAATCCTCCTGGCCGGCCAGCATGCGGGCAAGCTCCTTGACCCGCTCATCGTCGCTGAGAAGCTGCACGTCGCTGGAGGTGAAGCCGGTGGTGGTCTTCCCGTCAGCGCCGCGCACGGACGTTTTGGTCACGCGGATATGTTGATCCGCGAAGGCAGCCACCTGCGGCAGGTGGGTCACCACCAGCACCTGGACGTGCCGGGCGAGCATCGCCAGCCTGCGTCCAATTTCGACGGCGGCCCGCCCACCCACCCCGGCGTCCACCTCATCGAAGACGAACGTCGGGACGGGATCCACTGCGGCGAGCACTACCTCAATGGCCAACATGACTCTGGACAGTTCACCGCCGGAGGCCCCCTTGCCCAGGGGCCTCGCCGGAGCACCGGAGTGGGGCTGGAGGAGAAAAGCGATCTCATCAGTGCCCCAGGGGCCCAGCGGGCCGCTCCCGTCCACCTCGATGACCAAGGTGGCGTCAGCCATCGCCAGAGCCTTCAGCTCGGCACTGACCCGGGCTGAGAGGTCCTTCGACGCCTTGAGCCGGGCCTTGGTGATGCCCGCCGCCAGCTTGCGCAGCGTTGCCTCCGCAGAAGCAACCTCGGCGTCCAAGGATTCGATGCGAGTGGAGTCATCCTGCAACTCATCAAGGCGGGTCCTCGCAGTAGCCGCCCACTCAAGCACTTCATCAATGCTTGGGGCATACTTGCGGATCAGCTTGGCAAGGGCAGCCCGGCGTTCCTCTATTTCGGAGAGCCGCTCAGGGCCTTCGGTGTCCAGGGCCGCCTGGTAACTGGAGAGCTCGGCGGCGATGTCATTGAGGAGGAAGCCCACCTCCGCCAGCCGGGCTGCTGCCGAACGGAGTTCCTCGTCATGCTCAGCCACATGCTCCAACGTCCGCTTGGCCGCATCCACCATGGTGGTTGCGTCGCCGGCGTCCCCGAATTCCTCGGCAATGAGGGACTCATGGGCAGCAGCTGCCGCTAAACGCAGTTCTTCAACGTTGGCAAGTTTTACGGCCTCGGCCTTGAGCGTTTCGTCTTCACCCGGCTGGGGATCCACCTCATCAATTTCCTTGAGGGCGGCGTCCAGCGATTCAGCCTCGCGCAGACGCTCGCGGGCTTCCCTGCGCAACGAATCAAGTTCAGACTGGATAGCCTTCCAGTGGTTGAACAGGTCCTGGTACTCCCCCAGAGTCTTCGCCAGGGACGTTCCGGCAAACCTGTCCAACGCGTGCCGCTGCGCGGTAGCGCTCTTGAGCCGGATCTGGTCCGACTGCCCATGGACTACCACCAGACTTTCGCCCAGCTCGGCCAACACTCCCACTGGTGCCGCTCGCCCGCCAACATAAGCACGGCTACGTCCGTCAGCACCAACGGTGCGGGCCAGCAGGAGTTCAGCAACGCCGTCGAACTCTTCCGCCTCGCCGCCGGCTTCCTTGGCTCGCTCCACCGCGCTGTGCCCCGGATCAAGCTTCAACACAGCTTCGGCCGAGGCGGATTTGGCCCCGCTTCGAACGGCACCGGCGTCAGATCTCGCACCAAGAAGAAGTCCGACGGCGGTCACCACCATGGTCTTGCCGGCACCGGTTTCGCCGGTGACGACACTGAGGCCCGGGCCTAGCGGCAGGGCTGCGTCTGTGATGACGCCGAGGTCACGGATTCGGAGTTCTTCAAGCATGGTTCACTTCGCATTCGTGGGATCTGATGGCTCACCTTGCCCCAGGTCCTGGGACGTTGCAGAGTCCCGGGGACTGGGCAAAGGAGCCGGTGACAGGGTCCGGATGACGGGGATGGGACCGGTGTGGACTTCGCCGCTCCGAGGGGCCGGGCCACGCCAGCCGTGGATGGGAAGCTGGAACTTGCGGACAAGCCGGGCAGAGAACGGCGTCTTGTGGGTCCGGGCCAGGCGCACCGGGGTGGCCGAGCGCGTTACTTCAACACGGGCTCCAGGCGGCAGATCCACCGAACGACGGCCATCGCACCAGAGAACTCCGGTGGCGTCGGTCCGGTTCATGATTTCCACGGCCAGCTTGGAACGCGGGGACACCACCAAGGGCTTGGCAAAAAGCGCATGTGCACTGATGGGAACAATGACCAATGCTTCGACCTCAGGCCACACTACGGGCCCTCCTGAAGAGAAAGCATAGGCTGTGGAACCGGTGGGCGTAGCGAGGACAACACCATCACAGCCGAACGACGTCAAAGGACGCTCGTCCACCTCGGTGACAACTTCCAGCATCCGTTCCCGGTTGGCCTTCTCGATGGCAGCTTCGTTCAAAGCCCACGTGTGCCAAATCTTCTGGCCCTTGACCCACACCTGGACATCGATTGTCATGCGTTCTTCCACCGTGTACTGGCGGCTGGCGATCCACTCCACGGTCTGGGCCAGATCGGCGCGTTCACTTTCCGCCAGGAAGCCCACATGCCCCAGGTTGACGCCCAGCAGCGGGACGTCAACCTCGCGCACCAGTTCGGCAGCCCTCAGGATGGTGCCATCCCCGCCGAGAACCATCACCAGCTCCACGTCCTCAAGATTGACGTGATCGTTGAGGATCTCGATAGGCGTATCAAGGGCGCCGAAGAATCGTTCAATATCTGCAAGTTCGGATTTCTGCAGCACGGGAACCAGGCCGGAGGAATGCAGTTGCGTACAGGCATCCCACGCTGCGCGGAGCGATTCCTCCCGCCCTGTGTGGGCAAGGACAAGTACACGCCTGCTCATCAGATCTGCTTTCTAGTGGTTCGGCCAGAGTTTCTTGATCAACGCAGCAACGTCCTCGTCCCGCTCTTCGATCTTAGGCAACACCGCTGACATACTGCGCTTCATCCACAGGAAGTATTCAACATTTCCGTCCTGGCCCGGCAGCGGACTGGCCGCAAGGTCTTGAAGTTCCAGGCCTGCGTCCACTGCAGCGCGGGCAACCTGGGCCACCGCCCGCCGGCGTTCATTCTCGGAGGACACCACACCGGTTCTGCTTAGGCGTTCCTTGCCAACCTCGAACTGTGGTTTCACCATCAGGACCATGTCACCGCCCGGCTCGGTGCATTGTGCAAGTGGCCACAGGACCAGCGTCAAGGAAATGAACGACAAGTCAGCCACCGTCAACGTCGCCGGGCCACCGATCTGCTCCGGTGTCATGTACCTGACGTTGAGGCCTTCATGGACCTCCACCCTGGGGTCCTCCCGAAGGTGCGGCACCAGCTGGCCGTGCCCCACATCCACCGCCACCACCTGGGCGGCACCTTGCCGGAGCAGAACGTCAGTGAAACCGCCTGTGGAGGCACCGGCGTCGAGACACCGCTTACCGGCAACCACGACGGCGGGGAACGCCTTCAGCGCGCCGGCCAGCTTGTGCCCGGCACGGCTCACGTAAATGTCCTCCAGATGGGATTCGACATCCAGCTCCGTCTCCGCATCCACCTGATGTGCGGCTTTGACGAGGACGTGACCGTTCGAGCTGACCTTGCCATCACTGATGAGTTTGGCGGCATGCGTACGCGACCTCGCCAGCCCACGGGTGACGAGTTCCTGATCAAGTCTTGGCATTCGTTAACTGTCGCCTTCCGGGCGCGAGCCGCTCTTCGGGGTTGCCGGAAGCCCGGGTTCCGCGTCCAAAGCTTCCAACAAGGCGTCATGGATGCCGGTGTACAGCTCCCCATGGTCCGGCACGGGTGACTCCGCTACGCCGTCCAGCAGGCCGAGGGCCCTGTCCACCAGGGGATCCCCCGTGGGGCTCGCCGTGTCAGGCCACTGGACTGCGGGATGTTCCGCATCGGACTGTTGGGGGTCGGTCATCGCACCAGTCTAGTGATTTCGCCACACCAGCTGCGGCGTTTGCGCCACGTCCGTGTCCGGAACAGCTGCCCACCACGCCGCGCATGCCGCCCGCCAAGCGTCGAGATCGGCCTCGTCTCCTGTGACGGTCACGGTGCCATCCCCGGCAACTGCAGATGCCGCACCACAACGGAACGTACCGGCGTCGCTGACAACCTCCGGATACGGCGCGTACAGGCCCTCCAAGTCCGCCAGGAGGTAGTCCGGACGTTCATCCGTTCGTGCAGCAATGATGGTGTGGGTGGTGTCCACCCCGGTGAGGACGGCCGCCGTCGCAAATCCTGCACGGTTGCCGCCCAGGATGTCGGTGTCCAAACGGTCGCCCACAACCAGCGGACGGTCGGCCTTAAGCCGTTTGGCCGCTGCATGGAACAGAGGGGCTTCCGGCTTGCCGGCCACCAGAGGTGTCTTTCCCGTGGCAGCCGCCACAGCGGCAACAAGCGTTCCATTCCCAGGGGCCATGCCGCGGGCCTGCGGGATGGACATGTCCGTGTTGGTGGCAAACCACTTGGCTCCCCCGGCCACAACATACGACGCCTCCGCGAGATCCTTCCAGCCGATCTCCGGGTTGAAACCCTGGACGACGGCTACCGGAGATTCGGCGGCACTGTGCACGGGCTTGAGTCCCGCCAATTCGATCTCATGAGCCAAAGCTGCGCTGCCGGTGATGAGGACATGCGCCCCCGCAGGCAGCATGGAAGCCAAAAGCTCCCCTGCTGCCTGGGAGGAACTGACCACTTGATGGTCCTCAGCCGGCGCGCCAAGCTCCCGCAGATGCGCCGCAACCTGAGCCGGAGTGCGGGAGGCATTGTTGGTCACATAACCAAGGCCAACGCCTACAGTTTGGAGACGCCGCAATGACTCCACGGCCCCAGGGATGGCATGCGGTCCCGCATAGACCACCCCGTCCAGATCTGAAAGGACAGCATCAAACAGAGAGATCAGTGAATCAGCCATGCTGGGAGTCGGAGCCCTCGTTCTCGGTATCTTCGTCTTTTGCCTCTACGTCGTCTTCAGCTGAATCGATGTCAGATTCTGCGTCATCCGACTCGAAGTAGTCAGACTCCGCATCATCAAGCTCAACCTCATCGTGCTCAACGTCAGCGGCTGCGGCCTCAACAATGACCGTTTCTGTTTCCGGCTTCACGACGTCGGTGTCCCGCACCGGCTTCTCGAAGCGCGGCTTCCGCGCGGCTGCTTCTTCCTGCTCGTCCCAGCCAAGGTCAAGAATTTCGGGCTCAGCGAAGTCGCCAACACCCAAGGCGCTCTCAGCAACGAGCGCCTGGCGGGCCCACTTATCGGCTTCCTCGGTACGACCCACTGCGCTCAAAGCCTCAGCGTATGCGCGGAAGAGGCGCGGGCTGTAAGAGAAGGCTCGGTTGATGTCCAGCTGTGGGATCTCGAGCTCGCTGACAGCAGCATCCAGCTGATTGAGGTCCGCACGTGCGCCGGAGGCAACGATAGCGAGCTCAACCTTGCCCGGAGCGTCAAGATCCTGGGCTTCGGGAGAGCGCACCATGTCCAGTGCACGATCAGCGCGGCCAAGGCCACGCTCGCAGTCGGCCATCACCGGCAAATGCACGTTGGACCCACTGATGCGGCGGTAGGTACGGAATTCACGCAGCGCCTCGCCGTAATGGCCGGCGGCGTAAGCGGTCAGACCTACCGCTTCGCGTACTACTGAGAGGCGTCCACCGCGGCGGCTTGCAGCAAGGGCGTGCTGGAAGGCGAGCTCGGGCTCAATGTCAATCAAACGTCCCGCCATGACCAGGTGCTTTGCGACCCAACCTGCGCTCTGCTCCTCAAGGGTCTTGATTTGGTGGCCCGTAGCGCGGTCGAGTTCCTTGCCCGTGACGTCCTCGTCAATTTCGGGGGAACGCTCACGGTCAGGACGGTTGGCGCTGCGGATGTCCTTGGCGTTAGGAACGCGTGCGGGACGCTCTTCCCGTGCGCCACCGCGTTCGTTGCGGTCGCCACCAAAGGAACGACGATCGCCGCCGCGTTCGGGCCTGTCTCCGTAGGACTTGCGGTCGCCACGGTCACCGAAGGGCTTGCGGTCGCGGTCGCCGCCGAAGGAGCGACGGTCATCGTTGTCGCGGCGGGGGCCATCAAAGTTCCGCGGTCCACGTTCGGGCCGGTCGCCGAAGGGCTTACGGTCGCCACGGTCATTATTGAACGGACGACGCTCGCCATCACGGGCCGGACGATCGCCACGGTCACCGAAAGGCTTACGGTCACGGTCGCCACCAAAGGAGCGACGCTCACCATCACGGGCAGGCCGCTCCCCGCGGTCACTGTTAAAGGGACGACGCTCGCCATCACGGGCCGGACGATCACTACGATCGCCAAAGGGCTTACGGTCACGGTCGCCACCGAAGGAGCGACGCTCACCATCACGGGCAGGCCGCTCCCCGCGGTCACTGTTGAAGGGACGACGCTCACCGTCACGGGCCGGACGATCATTACCGTCCCGGTTCTCCCTGGAACGGAACCCGCGCGGGTCTCCGCCGGAATTGTTGTTGGGGCGGTACGAACCGCGGTCGTCGCGGTTCCCTCCGAAGTTTCCGCGATTGCCGCCGCGATTGCCGCCGTTGTGCTCAGCCATGGTGGATTCCTCCTGTTGCGAGCCGACCACTGGCGCGTGCGTAGTCGCTCATAACCCTTATTTCGTTGTCACGCCGCCAGTAGCGCTCGGCTACCGACTCGTATATCTGGTTCAATTCTATTCGACCCCGCCACAGCCACCGAACGCCGGAAGCACCTTTAGGCCGTCCCGTGGCAAGTCTCACAAGCGCGACGCTACCAAGCCGTCTCGCACCACCGGCGCTCATCCGCCATGGGAGACAGCACCCCAGGCAGAGAGCTGTGGGGTGGCTTGGTTGTTAAATGCGGGGAGCCCCGACCGTGTGGTCGGGGCTCCTCCGTGAATGGTTGTCCGGCGGTGTCCTACTCTCCCACACCCTCCCGGGTGCAGTACCATCGGCGCTGTGGGTCTTAGCTTC
>Ga0247742_10000264_pt1 | contig 45110 bp, 37 predicted proteins | sample UWRJL208509C2_FD_180944 | JGI IMG/M metagenome (GOLD analysis project Ga0247742, IMG submission 180944) | Plant litter microbial communities from Arlington Agricultural Research Station in Wisconsin, United States - UWRJ-L208-509C-2 | ecosystem: Environmental > Terrestrial > Plant litter >...
AGTTCACCAGATCCTGGAGGTAGGTGAGCTTGGCAACGTCGGCGGTCGAGTAGGCGGCATCGAGGGCTGCCTCGGCGCTTTCCTTGGAGCGGCGATACTGGCCGAACAGGTCGAGCAGCCAGCCGACACTGGCGGTGCCTTCGGTGGTGTTGGTGGCGGCGCGGCTGGTGGCCAGGCCGCCGAGCGAACCGCTGGTGGTGTGGGAGGCGCCCACCGTCAAGCTCGGCAGCGAGCCGGCACCGGCGACGGTGACATTGCCGGCGGCCGCATTGATGCGCTCCAGCGACTGCTGGATCGACAGGTTCTCGCTGAGACCCTGGCCGACAAGGTTGTTCAGGCGGGTGTCGCGATAGGCCGTCCACCAGGCAATCGTCGACACATCGCCGTCAGCCTTGGCAGACCCTTCATTGAACTTGGCAGGAAGAGGCATCTCCGGGGGAACATGATCCGGGCCACTGACGCAGCCCGCGAGAACGGACAATCCCATAAGAATTGCTAGGCTGCGCATGATATCTCCATAGGCAAACGACCGCCCGGCGGTTTTCGCTAACGAACTATTATCGCTTATGGTTAATTTTCGGTTGCGGTCGTGTTCGGGTTTCATGCCCTGTGCGCCGGCACCACGCGTTGCAGTCTGCACCGTCGTGGGGTGGAGGAGAATAAGAGTTCGCTAACTATCGCGCAGCAGCTATGCGCTAATAGCATTGAATTCTAATCGATAGGATGTTATCTAATTTCATGACAACGAGAATGAAGAAGACCTGGACCGAGTTTGCACCGTTGCTGATGATTTGCGGGCGCGGATGGCGCCGGGCTTTGAATGCCGTCTTGACGGATCACAAGCTTTCCGACGCCAGCGCCGCGCCGCTTATTGCGCTGCTGCGCCATGGCGACCGGATACCTCAGAATGTGTTGGCGGAGCGCGTCGGCGTGGAAGGGCCGACGCTTGTTCGGGTCCTCGATAGTCTGGAGAATGATGGCCTGATTTGCCGGATCGCGGATGACGCGGATCGTCGGATCAAGCTGGTGCAGCTTACCGGGGAGGGCACGGCGGTCGCCGAGCGCGCCGAAAGCTGTGCGGCAAAGTTGCGAGAGCAGATCCTTGGCGATCTCGATCCTGAACAGGTCGATGCCGCCCTGGAGGTTCTGCGCGCCGTCGCGGAAAGAACCGCGGCAATAACCGGAATGCAGGATAATGACGAGCAGCCCTAATACGATCAACGTCAGTGTCGGGCCCAGTGTCGGCGATGTCGTTTTCTCCATCAAGACATTCATCGCAGCGATGCTGGCGCTCCTGATTGCGCTTTACTTCGATCTGACCAACCCCTATTGGGCGGTCGGCACGGTGTATATCGTCGCGCACCCGCTGTCGGGTGCCATCACGTCGAAGGCAGTCTACCGTTTGATCGGCACCGCCGTCGGTGGGGCGATGACGATCATCCTGGTGCCCAATCTCGTGGATTCGCCGGAACTGTTGACGCTGGCTATCGCCTTGTGGATGGCGTTCTGTCTCGGCGTCAGCCTGCTTGACCGCACGCCGCGCAGCTATTCCTTCATGTTGGCTGGCTATACTACGGCGCTGACCGGCTTCCCGATCGTCGCCAGCCCGGAAACGGCGTTCACCTATCCGGTGGCCCGTGTCGAGGAGATCGCGCTCGGCATCATCTGCGCCGCGGTGGTCAGCCGTATTGTTTTCCCACGTCACGCCGGCCCGGTTCTGGCGGCGCGCATCGACGCGTGGGTCGGTGACGTCGCGGCGCTTGCGATTGGGACACTAAACGGCAGCGGCACGAACAATGCGCTGCAGTCGGCGTCCCGCAAGCTCGCCGCAGACGCCGTCGATCTGCACAGCTTCACCACGCATGTCGCATATGACACGTCGGGCCTGCGCGACATGGTCGGCCGGACGCGTGTCCTGCAGCAGCGCATGGTGGCAATGCTGCCTGTCGTCTCCGGCCTTGCTGACCTGCTGCATGCATTCAGGGCGGCGACAGACAACAAGCTTACCCCTTCGGCCAACGAACTCGTCACGCGCGTCATCGATATCATCGGGACCAAAGCCGCCTATGGCGAGGCGGAGCGCCAGGAACTTCTGGCGCTGATGGAAAAGACCGAGCGCGAAGGCCAGGATCAGGAAGTCTGGAACGGTCTGCTGGCGCACAACTTTACATCCAGGCTGCGCGACATGCTGCAGATTTGGAGCGATTGTCTTGCGCTGCGCGAAGACATTGAGACCGGCGCCCGGCACGAGCTACGCTGGAAGCGGTTCGGCGCGCTGTTCGATCGCGCTCCGATCCATCGGGATTACGGCATGGCGATCCATTCCGGATTGTCCGTCATGCTGTCGACGTTCATCGCGACGGCACTCTGGATCTACACAGGGTGGCCGCAGGGCAGTGCTGCTGCGATGATGGCTGGCGTCCTCTGCTGCATCTTCGCGACGATGGATGATCCGGCGCCGATGATGATCAAGTTCCTCTACACCTCCATCATCGCTGTCATCGCAGCCCTGGTTTTCGAATTTGCCATGTTCCCGCTTATCCGTGGCTATATCTCGCTGGCAGCGTCCCTGGGTCTCATCCTTATTCCTGCAGGGTTGCTGATGACCAAGCCGTCGCTGATGATCTATGGCCTCGGTTTTTGCGTCAATTTCTGCAACATGATTGCGCTTCAGGACCGTCTCAGCCCCGACATGTCGTCGTTTCTGAATTCGAACCTTGCTATGATCGTCGGCCTTGTCGTCGCTTGTGGCACGACGGTGCTGGTGCGCTCCGTCGGCGCCGAGTGGACAGCCTATCGCGTCCTGCGTGCCGGCTGGGCCGATATCGTTGCGGTGGCACGCAAGTCGGATGCACCTGATTTCGCGCGCATGCTGTACCGGATGGTGGACCGATTCGGGCTGGTGGCGCCGCGGCTGGCGCGCGTCCCGAAGGAATCGGCCGTCGCACAGAACGACATACTGAGCGATCTGCGCAATGGTCTGAACACGATGGAACTGCAACGCCACAGGCAACTTCTGACGCGTGACAGTCGCGTGCAGATCGACGAGGTGCTGTCGGGTATCGCCGACCTCTACCAGCAAAAGCAGAAGCGTCGCGGTGCCCAGCCGGGACCCGGCCTGCTTGGTGCGATCGACAGGTCGCTGACGGGACTTGTTCGCCTGAACAGCTCATCGGCGGTCGAGGGCGCGCGCCGGGCGATCACTTCGCTTCGCTACAATCTCTATCCCGACGCGGCCTTCGTCATGCCTGACATCGCCGTCCTGCCCGTCGGCCAACTCGCAAAGGAGAACGCGGCATGAGACCGGAAATCGATCTTTACGGCGTCTTCGTTCCCACACTGGCGGCCATCGCCGTTGCTGCCTTCATTCTCAACTCCATCCTCAGGCGGATGCTGGCCTTCGTCGGCTTCTATCGTCTCGTGTGGCATCGGCCACTGTTCGATACGGCAATGTATTTCTGCCTGCTCGGCGCGCTGGCGCTGTCTCTCAACAAGGTGTCACTATGAAATCGCTTCTCGCTTACTCCGGCCGCTTCCTGCTGACGGGCGTCGTCGTCGCTCTCGCCGGCGTGCTGGGCTGGCATCTTTGGGGTTACTACATGGACGACCCATGGACGCGCGACGGAAAAGTCCGCGCCGACGTCGTGCATCTCGCATCCGACGTGTCGGGTATCGTCAGCGAAGTCGATGCCACGGACAACCAGGCCGTCAAGAAGGGCGACGTGATCTTCCGGATCGACCAGGCACGGTTCGAGCTGGCCCTGCGTCAGGCCAATGCCCAGATCGAGAGCAGCCAGGCGGCGCTCGACATGGCCAGGAGCGATCTCGATCTCTATCGCAAACTCGGTGAAAGCTCGGTGACGCGCCAGAAGATTCAGCAGGCCGAAACCACGGTGCAGCAGGACGAGGCCACCTACAATCAGGCGGTCATTGCTCGCGACACCGCGCAACTCAATCTCGACCGCTCGGTGGTCCGTGCGCCCGTCAACGGCGTGCTGACCAACTTCTCGATGCGTCCCGGCAACTACGTGACGGCGGGGAGTGCGGTGACAGCGCTGCTCGACACCGATTCCTACTATATCTCCGGCTACTTCGAGGAGAACAAGCTCGATCGCATCAAGGTCGGCGACGAGGCGCTGGTCTATCTGATGGGCAGCCAGACGCCGCTGAAGGGCCGGGTGACCGGTGTCGCCGGCGGGATCGAGGATCGTGAACGCAGCGATACGACGGCGCAGCTCGCCAACGTCACGCCGACGTTCACTTGGGTGCGGTTGGCGCAGCGGGTGCCGGTGCGAGTCACACTTGACGACCTGCCGGATGGCACGGCGCTGGTCGCCGGCCGTACCGCCAGCGTCACCATCGTCGAGTAATCGGCAGCGTCGCAATCAAAAACTCAAGCTCCCGGCGCAAGCGTCCCTTCGGACGCCGTGAGCAAAGGCATGCCAGGACGACTTCCCGTCCGGACAGCCGACAATGGACGCCGGGATCAGGAGATACGCGTGGAAGACCGCCGGGTGATGGATATTACCGCTTGGCTCATGCAAAGCGGGCTGAAAGGCATGTCGGAGACCGATCTGCTGGACGGTTTTTGCGAAGCGTGCGTGGGCAATGGTTTGCCGATCGACCGGGCCGCCATCGTCATCGATACGCTTCATCCCCTCTATGAAGGGCGTGCCTTTCGCTGGGACGCCCGGCAGGCCGTCGAGCGCGTGTCGCCCTACGGCATTGCCGCGCCCGGGCATTTTGCCGATAACTGGCTGCGCTCGGCCTTCCATCATCTTGAGGTCCATGACGCCAGCGAGGTCCGCCGGTGCTTTTTGCGGGGGGACCCAACCGATTTCTATCTGCTCGACGAGCTGAAGAGCATCGGCTTCACCGATTTCGTGGCGATGGCGCACCGGTTCGGGAAGGAGGGGGCGATCGGCGACATCGACTGTTTCTTCTCGCATTTCGCGACGCGCGCCGAAGACGGGTTTTCCGAGCGCGATCTTTCGACGCTCCGCGAACTGCTGCCCTGCCTGGCGCTTGCCGTCAAATGCGTGACGGTCAGCGGTGTCGCCGGAACTATCGCCAAGGTCTATCTCGGCGAAGACGCCGCCAACCAGGTGCTGCACGGCAAGATCAATCGCGGCCACAGCGACCGGATCTCGGCGGCGCTGTGGTTTTCCGATCTCGCCAATTTCACGCATATCTCCGACACGGTCGATCCGGAAGAGATCATACCGATGCTCAACGACTACGCGGATGCGGTGATCTCCTCGGTCCAGGAGGCCGGCGGCGAGGTGTTGAAGCTGATGGGCGACGGGACGCTTGCGATCTTCAAGGGCGATAAGCCAAGCGATGCCTGCGTGGCGGCATTGAGGGCGCGCACGCTTCTCGACAAGCGTCTCTCCGATCTCACTGCCCAGCGGCGCGTCGAGGGTCGGCCGGTGACCGATGTCTATCTCGGCCTGCACATGGGTGACGTGTTCTATGGCAACATCGGCAGCAAGGACCGGCTGGATTTCACGGTGATTGGGCCTGCCGTGAACGAAGTGAGCCGGATCGTGTCGCTGTGCCGATCATTGCAGCGCAAGGTGTTGATGTCTGCAAGCTTCGCAGCCATCGTTCCATCGACGCAGATCGACCTGCTGTCGATCGGCCAACATGCGCTGCGCGGTGTTAACCGCGCGCAGGAACTGTTCACGCTCTTGCCCGGCCTGTGACGCCGTCGGTCGCGTGGCCAATCCGCGTAGCCGTGCTGCGATATTATCCGGCTGGCCGGCTGGATGGCCGGTGGATATGATTATTGTGAATTAGTTTTTTCGAAATGACGAAACTAGGTGGATATCTTGGGTCGCTTCGTTCGATAATGCGTGGATATGATGGCGAAATGGCAATGCCGTTGCCGCAGCCTATGCCTGTCTACCGATTTCTCTCATTGTGATCACAAGGACATTCTATGGATCTCTCAAACTGGAAAGGCGTGGATCGTCCGGACCGCGTCACGCTCGATGGGCGATATGCCAGGCTCGAGCCGCTCGACGCCGGCCGTCATGGGCGCGACTTGTTGGCTTCTGCGCAGCAGCCGGGAGCGGATGACCGCTTTCGCTACCTGTTCGAAGAGGCGCCGGCCGATCTCGCGGCAATCACGCCGTGGCTCGAAAAGGCAGAGGCGTCCGCCGATCCCATGTTTTTCGCGGTGATCGACAAGAGCAGCGGGCGCGCAGAGGGGCGGCAGGCGTTGATGCGCATCGATGCCGCCAACGGCGTTATCGAGATCGGCAGTATCCTCTGGGGGCCGGCTATCGCACGCTCGCGTATCACCACTGAAGCACTTTATCTTTTTGCCAGCCATGCCTTCGATACGCTCGGCTACCGCCGCTTCGAATGGAAGTGCAACAATCTCAACGAACCCTCGAAGCGCGCCGCGGAGCGTTTCGGCTTCACCTTCGAAGGCATCTTTCGCCAGCATATGGTGGCCAAGGGAAAGAACCGCGATACCGCCTGGTTCGCGATGATCGACGCCGATTGGCCGCGATTGAGGGCGGGCTATCAGGCCTGGCTTGATCCGGAAAACTTCGACGAGGAAGGGCAGCAGAAGAGCAAGCTGCAGTTTGGTTGAGAACAGCCGGAACGAGTGCTGCGGGGTAGGCCTGGCACTGCCTGATGAGGTTTTCGTGAACTGGTTTAACTCGCTGCCGATCTGATTCCGGCCGCGCGATTAGTCGCTTGATATTTATCGGCAATTTTCCGGCGGTATCAGCTTCCAATCATCCGAAAGCAAAACGCAGCGGCCGATTTTGTTCGGCCGCTGCGTCTCTTAATCAGGCGGCGATGCGTCGCGCGGCCTTGTCGGCGGACTTTCGATCGTCGCCGTACTGGGCGATGATCTGCTTGGCGTCCTCGACCGAAATGCGATGCTTCTTGGCAAGCGTCGTCGCATCATAGGGTCCTTCGGACGCGGACGTTCCTTTGGCTTGAGCCATCTTGATCTCCAATTTGTGTATGGTTGCGCGGTGGCAAAAATGGATCCGTCACAGGATCCGCCCCGCGGTCATAAGATATATGGGGATTGGAGCGGTCTCGTTCTAGAGAGGAGGCTTTAACAGATCGCCTGCCAAGACGCGACCCCAACCAAGGATGCGGCCGAAATTGATCGTCCAGTCATGGAACCCATCGACTCCCAAAAGGGTTTTGCTGGGAAAGGAGACCTTCATGAAGAAGAAATCGCCCATCGTCGAAGTCACCGTCGCCTCAGAGGACGGTCGCGTGCCTGTCGGCATCATGAACGCGGATCAAGCGCTGGAGCTATCCCGGGATGTCGACGTCGAGGTTTCGCATCCAGATCATGCGGCCGGGGAGACCGATGTATTCATCGGGACGGAAGAGTTGCGTGACCATCCATCCGTTTTGATGTCCACAGGAAGCAGCGAAGCCAAGCTACGTGAAAAGCCACGCGGCCTTGATACAGTAGCGTCGTTGCAGGAGCATCTTGCTGCGCTGGAGGAAGATGCCCCTGCGGAGGACGATATGACCGCGCAATCCCGTGATGGGGCGCTTGAAGCCGAGCGCGCGCTAAGGCGCCTACAGGAGGAAGTCGAACACCTGAAGGCGCGGCTGCAGGTCATCCGGGAGCAGGCAGGGACTGTCGTATCGGCCAATATGAAATGGGCCGATGCCAGCGCTCATGCGCAGCTCGGTGCTTATCCCTGGGCGAAACTTGCCGGCGCGATGGCCTTCACTTTCGTCGCATCGCGCCTGCTAAGGCGTCTTCCGCTGGGTGCTGTGGCCAGTGCTGCCCTGCCGCTGGCGGCATCCGAGATGCGGCGGCGATATGATCGTTGACACGGTGTCCGCCTAAGTGCGGAGCAGCGGGATGTGTGGCGCTGCGGTTTCCGGCAGATCGCCGGTCAGCCGGGGATCGTCGATGACCTCGACGAGGAAGGAATACGGATGGAAACCGGCTTTCTGGTAGAATAAGATTGCCGATGGATGGTCGAAGTGGCAGGTGTGCAGCCAGAAACGCTCGATCGGCCGCGCCCATGCGCGATCGACGGCCTGGGTGATCAGCAGCCTTCCGGCTCCCTGGCCGATTGCATCGGCCACCAGCCCGCAAAATACCAGTTCGCATTCGCCTGGCTGACGGAAATCCAGCTCCAGCAGGCCGATCTTTCGGCCGTTCGCCTGGATCACGTAGATCTCGACATCGGGGTGATGGATGATCGCCGCGAGCTTCTCATCCGGCATGATCAGCCGCGACACCCACAGCCAGTTTTCGCCGACGGCCCGAAAAAGCGCGCGATACGCCTCCAGATCAGGGGAAGACCAGCGCTCAAAGCTGAGCTCTCCTGTCGCGGGGATCGATAGCTGAGGCCGTTCGCGCATTTCCAGGCAGGTCACGACATTGGCAATCTTGCCTTGTGGCAGCGGCGAATAGCCCATGGGCAGGGGCGGGTTGTTGTCCATGTCAGCGGCTCCTCCGGTTGCTCAGGCGGCATAATCGACTGCGTTGTCGTCGTAAAGAGACTGCTGCGCGTTTCACCGTCGGTATCGGTGGTGTTCGCCGGCACGCCGAGACACTATTTTGCAGGGACTGGCTTCCCTTTTTCGGCCTTTCGGCCTTACACTCATTCATCACCCGCTGGATGAACGCTTATGCCGTGCTGTCGAACAGTATCGTTTGCATCATTCGCTGCCGTCGCCGCGATCGCGGGGCACGTCCAGCCGGTATTTGCCCAGCAGAACGCGACCCCAAGGCGCCCACCACCACTGCTTATCGTGCGCGACGTCATCAAGCCCAATCCGCATGACGGAGCGTTGGCCGCCCCTGTTATGTCCGATACCTGGTGGATCCGCATGGCTGACGGCCGGGAGCGGGGCTTTCAACCGGCCAGACAAACCGGTCCCGCCGGCGGTCGCGACGTCGGCGCGCCGGCAAGGATGGACTAGCGCAGTCTCTATTGGGTGAGAAGCACGCTGCGTTCGGACGCCTTCTCGCCAATCGCCTGAAACGCCGCCACCAGTTCGTCCATGTCGTCGGCCTCGAAATAGTTGGCCGTGGTGCCGGCGCAGGATTTCAGCAGTGCCTGCCCATTCGTCGGCGCCATGAAGGCGACGGTGTAAATGGTGATGCCGTCGGCACGCGCGCTGGTGCACGTTGCCAGCGTCTTGGTATCCAGCGACTTGTTCCACGTGCTGCTGTTGCCGGTGTTCTCGCCATCGGTCATCAGGACGATGAACCTCGAAAACTTGCTGTTGTTTTTTTGCGACTGGGCAGTCGTTTCGCTGGATGCCATCAGGGCCGTGTACGCCGATTGCATCGGCGTGGTCATGTCGGTGCCGCCGGTGGGATAATCGGGGAGTGCCGTGACGTAAGTGCGCGATGCTGTTGTTCCCCAGGCGAGCGCTTGCGGGGTTTGCGCCGCGTCGTTGAAGGAAATCGCGCCGGTTCTGATCAGCGTGTTGGTGGTGTCGGCGGCCTCGGCCTTGTCGAGCGTGTCGAACAGGCTGCCGGCAGCGGATTTCAGGGCGGCGATCTTGTTGACATAACAGGGCTTGGTGGTCTTCAGATCGGGATAGCTCGACCAGTTGTCGGCGGTGTAGTTCTGGCACTTGGTCGTGGTCGATTTCACTGTGTCGGTGATCCATGACATGGAGCCTGACCGGTCGAGCACCAGAAACATCGACATCGCGTTCTTGCTTTCGCTCTGGCTCGATGTCTGGCTTTTCGTTGCAACGGTGACGCTGTTCTTGCCGAGAAATGGTGCGAGACCACTTAGCGAATAGGCGTACTGGGCATTGACCGTCACGGTGTAGGTCTTCGTGCCGCCATCGGTGGTGGTGGTGGCCACGGCGGCGGTTGTGTTGGCCTTCAGCGCGGCAAGCTTCGTTGCCGAGAGATAGTTGGCCATCTGGCCGGTCACGTAATCGACCGCCAGGCTCTGCGCGGCGGCTGTCGTCGAGGGGGAAGTCGCGACCATGGCGGCCGCTGCGGCAAGTGCCGCACTGTCGGTTGCGCCCTGCAACTGACCGCGCTCCATCGCAGCACCGCTATAGTCGATGGCCAGAGAGCCGGCCGCGAAAAGCACCGGCGCCATCAAGGCACTGATCATGGCGAAGTTGCCCGATCTGTCGGAGGTCAGCCGTTTCATCCGGCCGAGAAAAAGTGAAGACATCATGTTCACCCGCGTTTCAAGTCGGGGCAACATTGACCGCAATCGTGAACGAAACCTTATAAAACGGGCATTGCGAGAGCGTTGGCTAAGCTCAATTCCGTGTCTTCCTTAATAAAGAACCAATTGGTACCTTATTTCTCCACATGCGTGTATTTCCTCGATATTGCTCGCCATCACCGATGGCCGTCCGTTGAGGAAAATGCAGCAGCAGCCTCTTGATGAAACCTTGCGGTTCCATGCTATTGTGGCGTGTATCGACGCTCGGAGGCTGCCACCGGCAGTGCCGGTTTCCGGGCGGGCTGCACCCCTGAACCGGAGGTCGAAATGTCATCTGGCGTGGACGAAGTCGCTTCCGAAAATCCCACCCATCCCGAGGAGATGAAGTCGGTTTTCGACCTGCGCGTGGGAAAGCACATAACCCTGCAGGGCAGCGCCAGAATAACGCCGGCGGGGGTGATCAGCACCGGTATCGCTGTCGCCGCCGTGGCGCTGGCGTTCGGTTATCTCGCTTCTTCGGTGAAGCGACGGCGGTATTAAGCCGGTGCCGCTCTCGCAACGCGTCAGCGGCTGGCCGTCGGACCTGACGGGCTCTACTGTGGATCGCCACCTCCACCGATACCGAGACCGATATCCTTCTTCGGGTATTTGACGAAAGTCGCAGCGTGAAGGCCCTGCAATTGCAGAATCGGGCCGTAGAGCCATTCATAGTCGCCGTTGCTGCGGGTGATGCGTTCCTTCGGATCGCGGTAGATGTCGAAAATCCAGGGCGCGACGCCGACCGGGACGAAAGTCGACATGCTGATATTGGCGAATGGCTGGTCGTACTGGATGACTTTGAAATAGCCTTTGAAATTCTCCCACCGCAGTGCCGAGAAATCTGCTTGGTTGTAGGAGAACACTGCCTGGCGGGCCGTCTCTCCGTCGTCGGCAAGCAGGAATCCGGTCTGGTCGATACCGTCAATGTAACGTTCTTTCGGAATCTTGTCCGCGATCCCTGCAAGTTCGAGCGAAGTGTTGAACAGGTCCATCAGGTCGAACAGGCCGTCGCTGACCCGTCCGGCCTTGATCATTCCGGGCCAGTAGGCAATCCCCGGGACACGAACGCCGCCTTCCCACGTCGTTCCCTTTCCGGAACGGAAGGGCGTAAAGCCCGAGTCCGGATATGAATCTTCCTCGGGGCCGTTGTCGGATGTGAAGAAAACGAAGGTGTTGTCTGCCTGTCCGGTCTCCTCGAGTGTTTTCGTCAGGCGCCCGACGATGTCATCGACCTCGACCACGGCATCCCGGTAAGGCAGTTTGGCGGGACTTTTTCCCTCGTAGCCGTCCCCCGCGTAGTTATCGAAATGCACCTTGGCGAAGGCGTGGATCAGATAGAATGGCTTGTTTTCCTTGGCCGCGCGCGTGATGAAATCCACCGACCAGTTTGCGAAGTCCTGATCGACATTGCCCATCTGCTTCGGGGTGTCGAGCGGATAGACGATCTTGAGATCGCCGCCCTTCTTGCCTTCGACGATGCCATTATATTCGCTGAGCCCCTTGAATGTCTTAAGCCGTTCGGGATCGAGGACCAGCTGCGAATACTTTCGCCCGTCCATATATTGCGTGTATTCGCTGACAACCGAGAGGAAGCCGTGGAATTCGTCGTAGCCGACGTCCTGCGGCTGCATACCCTTCGCTTCGCCGATATGCCACTTGCCCGAAAGACCCGTGACATAGCCGCTGTCGCTCAGCAACCTAGCCGCAGAAACCTCGTCGGCCCAGGGGTTCTTGGTGGGGTGGTCGCTGGCCAAAAGCGGCCTGGTCAGCCCGCTTCGCGCGGGGATCCGGCCTGTCATCATCGCGGCGCGTGACGGGGTGCAGACGGGTGTCGCGTAAGCTGAGGTCAGCTTCAGTCCTTCCGCGGCCAGATGATCGATATTGGGCGTCGGCGCGCCCAGCATCGCTCCGCCGCCGAAGGCTCCGGGATCACCATAACCGAGGTCATCGACGAGCAGGATCAGGATGTTTGGTTTGCGGCCGGTCTTCGCCTGGAAGTCTCGCAGCTTTTGCAGCGCTGCCTGCTGCTGAGCCCCGTGTGAAATTGCAGGTTCCAGGTACTCCGCCGTGCGAACCGTGCGGTCCCAACCCTTCCCCGTTTCCTGCGCGTGTGATGTGGTTGCGGCCAGTAGCGTCATGGACGCCGCGAGCGAATAAGAAAGAATATGCTTGCAGACTTTCATGACGCGTACTCCTCAATCGTTGTCAAGGTCGCCGATGAGATAGCTGGTGTTTCGGGCGGTTCGAAACTGCACGCCGCCGCTCGAGGCGGCGTGCAGTCGCTACTGCTGGCCCTTCGCAATCGCTTCTTTGATCGTCGCCTGAACATCGAACGTTCCACCCCCCTGTGCAGGCGGATAGTCGATCAGGCTCTTCAAATGCGCTCCTAGCATTTCGTTGATGGGCGCAAACTCCCACGAGACCTTCTGCAGCAAGTGACCATAGGAATCGATGGAATCGTAGCTCTCGAACGGATCCATCCGGATGTTGAATACCAGCGGAAAGGCACGCGGCTTTGGTGCGTCATAGTAGTTTTCGTTGGTGGCAAAATGCCATTTCCACGGGCCGTAACGTACCGCCTGGACATTGGATTCCCTGTAAAAAATATAGTGATCCCGAACGGAATCCTCGGCGTTGCCGCGCCAATAATCGAGATTGTTCAGACCGTCGAGATACCACTTGTATTTTTCCTTTAGCTCGTCGGCGAGGTTTGTTGCGCCTGCTGCTGCGGCAAGTGTCGCATGCAGGTCCTCATGGCTCTGGATGCCATTCTTGATCTGGCCGGATGGAATCTGGCCGGGCCAGCGTGCCATGCAGATGACCCTTACGCCGCCTTCGTAGGTCGTCATTTTCTCGCCGCGGAACGGCGTGGTGCCGCCATAGGGCCAAGAGGAGTGCTCTGGTCCATTGTCTGTCGAATAGACGACGATCGTATCTTCCTCCAGACCATTTTGCTTGAGCCAGTCCAGGACAAGCCCGATGTCCCTGTCGTGCTGGATCATGCCACTGCCGTGAATGTCGGATTCCGTCGTGTACTTTTCAGCGAGATAGCGATCGGCTTCCGACAGGTGGGTGTAAAGGTGCATGCGGCTGGTGTTAAGCCAGACAAAGAACGGCTCATTGCCATCTTTCGAGCGCTTCATGAAATCAAACGCTCGCGGAATGACTTCGGCGGCGTCGAAGTTTTCCATGCGCTTGCGGGTGAGAGGGCCGGTATCCTTGATCGTCTGCTTGCCGACCTTGCCGAAGCGCGGATCAACGGTGGTGTCATCGATATCGGTCGCCTTGCAGTCAAGCACGCCGCGCGTTCCGAACTTCCTCTCGAATTGTTCCTTGCCGTACTTGTCTGCCCAAGCCTGATAGTCGCGTTGTTCGCCTTCTTCCTGTGTGTTCAAGTGGTAGAGGTTGCCGAAGAACTCGTCGAAACCGTGCACTGTCGGAAGATGCTCGTTGTTATCGCCTAGATGGTTCTTGCCGAACTGGCCAGTGCGATAGCCTTGTGCCTTCAGCGTATCGGCGAGCGTTGGCGTCCCGCTCTTCAAGCCGAGCTTGTCGCCAGGCAGACCGACCGTCACCATGCCACATCGTATGGGGTACGAGCCGGTGATGAACGCGGCACGGCCGGCGGTACAACTCGGCTGGGCGTAATGGTCGGTAAACCTGACGCCTTCGGTGCCGATGCGGTCGATGTTTGGCGTGTGATAACCCATCGTCCCCATGCCGTAGGCGCTGACATTCTGCCAGCCGATGTCGTCGCCAAAGATTACCAGAATGTTGGGCTTTTTCCCCGTCGAGGCTTTGGTCGTCTGGGCAAGCGCCCCAGGCGTGCTGATCGCGTTGGTCACTGCCATCGCGCCTGCAGCCAGCGTTGTTGATCCAATGAGCAGTCTGCGCCGTGTTAAGCCTCCATGCTTTCTGGATCCAAATCCGGTCTCTTTGTCCTTCGTCATTGCCATGCCTCCAATTGACGATCGTTTCATCCTGTCGAGATGCATATTGGACAGCGGCCAGCACCGTTTCCGAAGAACGGCGATGATCGAGGTGGACAGGGCTAGCGCAGCGTATGATGCTCTTCTCTTCGGGCTCCGCAATTGGCCCTTGGTCCAACTATCTTTCGGTCAGGTGGAAACCGAAAATACGGTTCGACCGATCTCCGTGCCGGGCGCCCCGGTACCGCCGATCACGAAAGCGTTCGACCGAGAGGAGTTTCCGACATGCCGCGAGTTCAGGAACTCCGCCTCGCAACAGCCGTCGTGCTGTTGCTGACTCTCCATTGCCTGCCGATGGGCGTGCTGGCGCCCGGCTTGGCCCGCGCGCAGGAGACAACTTCGGCGGAGCCGCAGCCGGCCACTGATGATGCGCCCGAACCGCTGACAGATGACGAGCTCGAGGTTCTGGTCGCGCGCATCGCGCTTTATCCCGATGATCTCGTCGCCGTGGTGACGTCCGCGTCGCTCTACCCGCTGCAGATTGTCGAGGCGCAGCGCTATCTCGACGATCGTAAAAAAGACGCGAAGCTGAAGCCGAAGGACAGCTGGGATGGCAGCGTTGTGTCGCTGCTGAACTATCCCGATATCGTCAAGATGATGAGCGACGACCTCGACTGGACGCAATCCCTGGGTGAGGCCCTGGCGAACCAGCAGAAGGACGTATTGATCGCCATCCAGCAGCTGCGCGACAAGGCGGTGGCCGATGGCATCATCAAGACCGACGACAAGATCAAGGTCGTTCAGCAGAATGACAATGTCATCATCCAGCCGGCAAGCCCCGACAAGATCTACGTTCCCCAATATGCGCCGGAGATGCTCTACGAGCCGGATTACGCGCCGCAGCCGATCGGCTACTACCCCGACGACTACCCGAACTATACGTTCCCGACCGCACCGTTCTTTGCTGCCGCGGTGACCGGCGCCATCTGGGCCGCCGCCGTCGATTGGGATGATTGGGGTGTCTGGGGCGGGCGTTGGCGCGGGGACGTCGATATCGACTGCGACCACTGCTTCAACAACATAAACGGCAGGATCAACGTCAACGATGTGGACTGGAAGAACGTCGACCGCAGCAAGATCAAGTTCGATCGCGACCAGTTCAGCAAGATCGACGGCACGTCGATCAAGAACAGCATCAAGGCGAACGGTAGCAATAGCATCAAGGCCAAGGCGGCGGCGATCGGGAACAACCGGAATGCGGCGATCCGCAACAAGGCCGGCAATATCAGCGTCAAGGATGTTCGCAACAGCAAGATCGATGCCGACCGGCTGAATCGCGACAGGGCCAATCGTGACATTGGCTCGAAGATCGGCAACGGGCCGGGGCAGGGCCTTGCGAGCCGCACACCCGCCGCGCGGCCGAACAAGCCCGCCGGCAACCTCGCTTCCAAGGCAAACTTCGATCGTCCTGCGGGCCGGCCCAAGCCCGCGGCGCGCGTGGATAAAAGGCCGAAAATGCCGTCAGCGCTTGGCAATGTCGACAATGGTCGGCGTGCACAGCTGCAGTCCAACCGCGGCCGCCAGGCCATGGGAGGCGGCAGCCTTGGCGGGCGTAATTTCGCCGCAGCCAACCGCGGGGGTGGTCATGCGATCGGCGGCGGCAATCGTGGAGGTGGTGGCCATGCCCTCGGTGGGCGTGGCGGCGGCGGTCATCGGTCCGTTCCGCATCGCGGTGGCGGACGTCATCGGTAGTCCTCGAGCAAGGGAAGAAAGTCATGACCCTGTCAGTCAGAACCATGATCCTGAGTTCGGTGTTCACCGCTGCTCTGATCGTCTCCAGCGCATCGTCAGTCGCCGTCAATGCCGCCGCTCCTTCCGAAGGAACCGTCATCGCAGGCTTTGCTTCGCCGGCCGATCCGCCGGTTTTCGATACGCCCGAACAGGCCATCGAGGCATTCAAGGCAGCGCTGGCTGCCGATGATTTTGATAAATTCGTGACTTTGCTTGGTCTCGATGCCGCCAAGGTCAGACCGGCCGAAGGGGTGATGGATACCTACGCCGACATCCGCGATGGCGCGAAGAAGCAGGTGACCGTTCGAGACGTCGAAGGTAGTAAGATCCTGGACATTGGCGACAAGCTCTGGCCGTTGCCGTTTCCTCTGGTAAAGGGCGAGGACGGAAAATGGGCCTTCGACACCTATGCGGGCTTCGAGGAGATCATCAATCGCCGTGTCGGCGAGAACGAGTTGCAGGCGATCGCGACGATGCGGGCCTACGTCGATGCGCAAAAAGAATACGAGGCCGAGGACCACGATGGCGATGGCGTGCTCGAATATGCGCAGCGGCTGATCAGCAGTGACGGAAAGACCGATGGCCTCTACTGGCCGCCGGAATTGGGGGCTGGCGACAGCCCAGCGGGTGCTGCGTTCGAAAACGACGCAGCGCTGAGGAAGGCCAAGGCGGGTGCCGGATATTTCGGCTACCACTACCGCATTCTGTCGGGGCAGGGACCGAACATCGCCGGCGGGAAGTTCGACTATGTCATCAACGGCAACATGATCGCCGGCTTCGGACTGATCGCATGGCCGATCCGGTATGGCGAGACTGGTGTCCATACGTTTCTGGTGAACGCCAACGGCACCGTCTACCAGGCCGATCTCGGCAAGAATACCGACAGCATCGCCGCCGGGATCAAGACCTTCAATCCCGGCGACAACTGGGACATGACCGAGGACTGAAGCAGGAGGGCTGCGGGGAGACTGGCATGAACAATATGCATGCGGGCGCTCCGAAGGCGACGCGCGAGTTTCTCGTCGCGCACGGCGGTCCGTTCTACGAACTGCAGCGGCGGCTCAGGCTGTTGCACGACCATGCTTTAATGGCGGGGCGGCGGGCGATCGTTTTCATCTGCCTCGCGTGGTTCATCCCGCTCCTGCTGGGGTTACCAGGCAGCCTGTCGTTCGACAGTTTAAGGGGGCTGACCTACATTGCCGACATCAGCGTCTGGGCACGGTTCGTCATTGCCATTGGATTGCTTGTTCTTGCCGAGCAACGGCTCGAAAAGAGCCTGCAGGAAAAACTTCGCCAGCTGATTGCGGCACCGATCGTCTTGCCCTCGTCGCTGACAGAGGCCGCGCGAGCGGTCAACCACGCGCTGGTGCGACGCAACTCGCGGATCGCCGAAGGTATCTGCCTGCTGGTCGCGATTGTCGCGGCCGGTATCGTGCTCCGGCATCTTTATCGCGTCGATGTATCGTCCTGGGCAGTCATCTCGTCGCCCGAGGGCAATTTGGTGACGCTTGCCGGGTGGTGGTCGGTCGTCGTCAGCGTGCCGTTGTTCTGGTTCCTGACCACGCGCGGGCTATGGCGGCACCTCGTCTGGTCGCTTCTGCTGCGACGGCTAGCGCGGCTGGAGCTGCGGCTGGTATCGACGCACCCGGACGGCAAGGGTGGCATCGCTTTCCTGGCCGACTATCCGAACGCTTACGTGACGTCGGTGTTCGGCGTCAGCTGCGCAGTTGCCGCAACCGTCGCACAGAATCTCTCCCACGAGACGGCGACGCTCACCAACATCACGATCCTGATGGCCGGGTGGTTGATCCTCGTCCTTGCGCTGTTCGTCTTTCCGCTGTCGGCGTTCACGCGCCCGCTCGCCGACTTGAAGAAGGCGTCTTTGGCCCGGCTCGGTGCCCAGGCAACGCAATATCATCGCCTGGCCGAGAGAAAGCTGACCGGCGGCAATGCGGTGTCCGAGGCGACGCCTAACGCTGAGACGGTCGAAGACGTCGCCGATCCGACCAAGTCGTACGAATTGACGCGAAAGCTGTCGGTCACGCTGTTGAGCCACACGGCGCTGCTTCCGGTTTCTGCCGCGGCGCTGGCGCCATTCGCGATCGTTGCGTCGACCAAGGTCCCGTTCAAAGAAGTGCTGTCGCTCGTCAAGAAGCTGCTTCTGATCTAGCCAACCCCAACCGAAAGTCGAACCGATGCGCTATTTCGTTCAGATGCTGCTGGTGATCCTGGGCTTGTTGGTGCTGGAAACGCGTCCTGGTGCAGCGGCGGAAAGCATTGCCCTGACACCGCATGTGCTTGTGAAGCCGCATACCGGCGATCTCGACACGATGAAAAAGCTGCGATTGATCCGCATCCTCGTGCCCTACAGCAAGACGATCTACTTTCTCGACAAGGGACGGCAGTTCGGAACGGCGGTTGAGTTCGGCACTGCGCTCGAAGCGGAATTGAACAAGGGCAAGAAGAAGGAGATCGAGCGTATGCGCATCGCCTTCATACCGACGTCGCGCGACCGCCTGATCCCCGCCCTCAACGAGGGGCAGGGCGACATCATCATGGCCAACCTGACCATCACGCCCGGGCGGCTCGCGGAGGTCGAATTCAGCGCGCCGATCTATGGGGGCGCCAACGAGATTCTCGTCACCGGACCGTCGGCACCAGTGATGACCAGTGTCGACGATCTGTCCGGAAAGGAGATTTCCGTGCGGCGGACGAGCAGCTACTACGAGCATCTCGTTGCGCTCAACATGCGTTTGAAAGCGGACGGAAAACCCGAGATCCAGATCAGGCCGGCCGACGAGAAGCTCGAGGATGAGGACTTGCTTGAAATGGTCAATGCCGGTCTGCTGCCATGGACGATCGTCGATCAGTTCAAGGGCGAAATCTGGAGCAAGGTATTCGCCGATCTTACGCTGCATGACGACATCGCCATCTCGACGAAGGGCGAGATCGCCTGGGCGATGCGCAAGAACAGCCCGCAGCTGAAGGCGGTGCTCGACACGTTCGCCCACGAACACGAGGTCGGCACGACGTTCGGCAACATGCTGCGCAACAAGTATTTCAAGAGCGACAAGATCCTGAGGCGCGCCTATTCGCCCGCGGATGTGGCCCGGTTCCAGACGCTCGTCGGCATCTTCCGGCAGCATGCGGGGGAGTATTCCTTCGACTACCTCATGCTGATGGCGCAGGGCTACCAGGAATCGCAGCTCGATCAGAAGCGACGCAGTCCGCGTGGTGCCGTCGGCGTCATGCAGCTTCTCCCCGCGACTGCGGCGGGCAAGGAGGTCGGCATCAAGGACATCGCCACGAGCGAAGATCGCAACGTTGAGGCTGGGGCGAAATACCTGCGATATCTTATCGACGTCTATATCGACGATCCCGGCATGGCGCCGCGTGATCAACAGCTGATGGCGTTTGCGGCCTATAATGCCGGGCCGGGAAATCTTCGCAAGTTCCGCAAAAAGGCCACGGAACTCGGGCTGGACCCGAATGTCTGGTTCGGCAATGTCGAGAATGGCGCAGCCGCGATCGTCGGGCGGGAAACGGTTCAATATGTCGGAAACATCTTCAAATACTACGTCGCCTACAGCCTGCTGCAGGAGCAGATGGCATCGCGAGACGCCACCCATTCAGACGTGAGCAAATGAGCCATGTCGAGGCGACTGTTCTTTCCGGCAATCGCGAGCCGTTGGCGTCCCGTCGTAGTGTCAAACAGCCTGCACCGAGCGGACGATGCCCTTGTTATCGACGATGCAGTTGAAGCGTTTTCCGTTTGCGTTGAGCTCGACATTGAAGCTTTCCGCATCCAGCGCCCGCGATCCGACGGGAAGGATCTTGCTGCTATCCATCTTCGCTGCGCCCGCGACCGCGTTGGCGCACAGGAGCTGGAGGTCGGCAGGGGCTGTCTGTAGCGTGGTGCGCGACATCTCGGTCGGCTCAGGGGCGGACTGGCAAGCGGCCAGCATGCCGCTCGCCATCAGCATCGCGGCCATCGCACGGCAAAACGTATGACCTCCCGGTAGGACTGAAGAATTCCCATGCATGTTCGGCTCCCCGATCGGTTTCAAATGCCCTTGTAAAGGGCGGCCCCCTGCATCAGCACGATGACCTTCGCGCCAACCTTCACTTGCGAATAGAGATCGACGACGTCGTCATTGTTCAGCCGGATGCAACCGGACGAGACATCCAGTCCGATGGTCCACGGCTCGACTGTCCCGTGAATCCGGTAGATCGTGTCGTTGTCGCCTTCGTAGAGATACATGGCGCGCGGGCCGAGGGGATTGTCGGGGCCACCCGGCATGCCGGCCGCCCATTTGGCGGCATTGGCGTCTCGCGCTACCATCTCGGCCGGCGGCGTCCACGTCGGCCATTCGGCCATGCGTCCGACACGGACCTTGCCCGCCCAGCCGAAGCCGTCCCGGCCGACGCCGATGCCGTAGCGGATCGCCTGTCCGCCGGGCTGGACGAGATAGAGGAAATGCTGGTTACCGTCGATGATGATCGTTCCCGGCGCCTCGGCGGTGCGAAACGTCACCACCTGCCGTTTGAACGCCTCCGGAAGCTGCTTGTTGCGCGCGTAATACTGCCGCGCCTTGGTCTTGTCGTAGTCGATCCATTTTTTGGTCTTGGGATCGTAGATCTGCGTCTGCGCAAGGGCCTGCGCGACCGCGATGGCGCAGAACGCTACGCCGAGCGTGATCGAGGTGATCCTGCGGATGTCGAGGCCTGTCGTCATTTCCGCGCCCACCCATCCACACGCCCGCTATTCTTGTCCACCCATGCTTTGGCGAAGGCCACGGGATCCTGACGCTCGACCTCGAGCGCGTAGCTCATCTCGGTCACCTCGTCGGTGGTGAAGTCCACGTTCTCGAGAAACTTGGCGACGTCGGCGTGGCTGGTCGTCAGCGCCGTTGCACAGGCGATCGAGAAATGCGCCGTCGGCCATGCTACTGGTGCGCTCGATTTGCCGATCCAATCGGGGTCGGAGGCAGGCACGATCTTCCACTTGTCGTCAGCGTGGGCCGGTTCGGCAAGCCTGGTGATCTTGTGGAGATCGAAGACATAATGCGGCGCGTAGCAGGCGAAGACCATGGGCTGATCGGTGGCCACAGCCGCATCGACCGCTGCCATCGCCACATCCTCCTCCGCTTCGACCAGCGAGAGGTCCGCTACATATCCGTAGCTGTTGGCTCTTACGCGCTCGATCCCCGTTGATAGCCACGTCGGTGCGCCGATCCAGAGTTCACCCTTGCCGTCACCATCGGTGTCGAGCACGGCGGTCTTCGCCTTGTCCTTCAGATCATCGACCGACTTGAAATCCTTTGCCGCCGCCGGTGTCGCGCAAAGGCCCTGCCAGGCATTGACGGCCCGGTGAGCGAGGATGACAGCCTTTTTCTGCACCACGTACTTGTCGATAACAGCGTCGAGATTGGGGCTCCAGACCTCGGGGTGGATGTCCACCGTGCCGCTGTCGAGGCCGACGAACGCATTCAGCGCGCCCAATTCCTTGATATCAGCGTCGAGCCCGAACTCTTTCGACAGGCCGATCTTGAGAATATTTGCCGTGGCTTTTCCCGACGGCCAGTTCGGCGCCGCGATCACCAGGTTTGCCGACCATGCCCACGAACCGTTCGCCAGCACCAGCGCGGACGACAACCACAATGCAACGTGAACTCGTTTCATGGCCTCGCCTCACTGAAACCCGGGTGGCCGACAGCCGCCCGTCAGAAGCCTCCTTACAATGTTGGACGCGTTGCCAATAGTTGGCCTTGGGTCCAATAGATTCGGTTCGTCATCCATGGCACACTGCGCGCGTGGCCACGCCGTTGCCGCAGGCGGGAGCGATGCCCGTCAGACGAAATGCCGCCATCCCACGGCGGCAACGTTGTGATCGTCACATTCAAAATCCGCAATATTTACACGTTGATTTACCGTTGCGTACTTGCCGGGACGCGTCCGGGTGCAATCCTGAGAGAAGGGGCGCTTTCACGCGTGGGTAATACTGAGAGACAATCTCGAATGGCGATTGGAGCACAAAGCCAGCGGTGGGGCTTATTGCCGGTGCCGCTGTTGGTGGCGATCCTCGCCCTGCCGTCTGTATGGGAGGATGGCTGATGAACAGCGAGGCAATAGCGACGGTTTACCTGATCGATGGCGATCAGGCTATCTCGAAGGCTCTCAAGCGCCTGCTTTCGACGTTCGGGCATCAGGTCAAGGCGCATGCAAGCGCGGAAGCTTTTCTCCGAGACCATGATCCCAAGGTGCCGGGATGCGCGGTGGTCGAAATCGGCCTGCCAGGCATGGATGGGCTGGCGATGCAGGAGCGCATGGTGGCCGCCAGCATCGAGCGGCCGATCATCTTCCTGACAGGTCAAGGCGACATCCCGACAAGCGTCCGGGCAATGAAGGCGGGGGCCGTCGATTTTCTCACCAAGCCGCTGAACGCACGATGCCTGCTCGCCGCCATCTCGACTGCTCTTGAGCGCGACGCCAGAACCCGGCGCTTGGCCGACGAGCGACAGAAGGTCGAACAGCGCATGGCCTCACTCACGGCCCGCGAGCGTGAGGTTCTCACCTGCGTTGTCGCAGGCCGCCTGAACAAGCAGATCGCCGCCGAACTCGGCACCGTCGAAAAGACGGTGAAGGTGCACCGAGGCCGGATGATGGAGAAGATGGGCGTACGGACGGTGGCGGATCTCGTGCGCCTTTCGGCTGCGGCTCCTCCCTAACGGGGTGCAGATTCTCATGTCGTCGTTTTTCGATCGGATCGAATTCGCGACCGGTGAAGCCTTCCCGTGCGCTCGCCTAGATGCCGCCTGTCCGCAGCATACGATCCGGACGACGTTCCAGCCCAGTGGGTCCCAACTCGGCCGTGCCCTTTACGATCAATTTTACAGGTTAACTCTACTCGGATGATTTCTGCAGCCCGTAGTAGAAATCATGTAAACCCCAGCATGTTGGCGGAGATGTCGGGGAAGATACGTGCTGATAAACACCAGAGATTCCGGAATACCTGTAAGTACTGTAATTCCCTACCGATCGGAGATCGACGGACTGCGCGCAATTGCCGTCCTGGCCGTGGTTTTCTTTCACGCCGGCGTGCCATCTTTCAGCGCGGGTTTCATCGGGGTCGACATATTCTTCGTCATCAGTGGCTTTCTCATCACCTCGATCATCCACCGAGACATCGAGAACAAGCGATTTTCGCTTATCGATTTCTATGAGCGGCGGGCCCGACGCATCCTGCCGCCGCTGTTCCTGATGATCCTCGTCTGTTTGCCGTTCGGGTGGCTTTGGCTGCTTCCGAACGCCTACAAAGATTTCTCGCAAAGCCTCGTTGCCACTGTCAGCTACGTTTCGAATATCCTTTTCTACATCGAAACAGGATATTTCGACGTGACGTCGGCGCAGAAACCGCTGTTGCACACCTGGAGCCTGTCGGTCGAAGAGCAGTTTTACGTGGTGTTCCCGCTCGCTTTGCTCGCCACGCTGAAACTCAGCCGCCGTCTGGTAATGCCTGCTATGATCGTGTCAGTGCTGGCGAGCATGGCCTGCGCTGAGTGGCTGCAATCGGTCAATCCCGATGCCGCATTCTATCTGATATTTTCACGGGCCTGGGAATTGCTGATCGGTGCGGTCGGCGCCATCCTGGTGATGAACGGCCGCGTTCGATCTCTTCAAAAACATGCGGGCTGGCTGTCGCTGGTTGGCCTGGTGTCGATCTTCGGTTCGCTGGCATTCTTCCCCGCTGGCGCCTCCACGCCCAGCCTGTTCGTCTTGCCATGCGTGGTGGGAACCGCTCTTGTGCTGATGTTCGCGCAACAGCCGTCGATTGCCGGGCGCCTTCTGGGCTGGAGGCCTTTGGTCAATATCGGGCTCATCAGCTACAGCGTCTATATTTGGCATCAGCCGCTGCTCGCCTTTCTGAGGATCAGAATGCTGGATGAGCCGTCCATGTGGATGAGTGTCATCGTGGCGATGGTATCGTTGCCGGTCGGCTGGGTCAGCTGGCGCTTTATCGAGCAACCGTTTCGAAATCGCAACGTGACGAGCAGGCGGACGATCTTTGCATCGTCGATCGCCTTGAGCGCGCTCATTTTTGCGGTCGGCGCAGCCGGTCAACTTCGCCAGGGTTTTCCGGAACGGCTGAGCGATGAGGCCAGAACGATTGCAGGCGTCTTCAATGAGGAGGTGGCGATGTTCGAGCCATGCCTCAGCACCGAGCAACGCTATCTCTCACCGGATGACACATGCCGCCGTAACCCCGACATGCACGAAACGGTGATGCTTTATGGCGACAGCCATGCCGCTGCCATGGCGCCGGAAGTTGCGAAAGTGTTTGCTGCAAAGGGTGCCGGTCTAAGACAATTCACGCATTCGGGATGCATGCCGGTTCGTGGCATTCAAAGCTCGGTGCCCGGCGAAAGCTGCGAGCGCTTCAACATCGATGCGATGGATTATCTCGACATGCATCCTGCCATCGATACCGTGGTTCTGGCGTCGCGTTGGACGTCGCTGTTGGAAGGCACGCTTTTCGACAACCAGGAAGGTGGCAACGAGGGCGATATAGTGCGCTACATGGAGCCGGTGGCAGCTCAAACTTCGGCCCCTTCGCCGGACGCGCGCATGCGGTCCGTCGCGAGCCTCGTGCAACGGCAGATCCGCTCGCTGCTTGAGCGCGGCAAGAAGGTGATCATCATCTATCAAATCCCGGAAGCCGGATGGGATGTGCCGGCGTATCTGGCAAAGGAGATTGTCTTCGGCAGCAAGCGAAGCGTCGATCTTTCAACCTCGGTAGAGGTCTACAAGGCTCGAAACGCTGTCTCGAATGCGATGCTCGATAGTCTCGGCGACAACGCTAACCTGATACGGGTCAAGCCCGCCGAGCTGTTTTGCGACACGCTTCAGCAGGGGCGCTGCCTGCTGCAGATGCAGGGCCATCCCCTCTATATCGATGATGATCACCTGAGTCAGCTTGGTGCCAGCATCGTCGCCGCCCGTCTTCGGTAGGCGTATCGGCGAGACTTCATCGTGAGGGTTACCGGGCATCTGACGAATGGTCGGGTCGACGCCAGACGCCGGTCAATCGAGAGATTGTCCGGCGGAAGCGTCGCTTGCTCTTCCGGTTTGGCCAAGGTCTCTCCACGGGATCGCCGACACCAGCGGAAACACGGCGAGTATCACCAAATGGATTGGACCTTGCAGCACTGTCGTCCTGCCGATCCCCCAATGTCAGGGTGCTGACGAACAAGGCCAACACCAGCAGCGTGGTGTTGGCGGCCGACATGCCGTGAGTTACAGAAAATGGCGCACCCGACAGGATTCGAACCTGTGACCTTTGGAATCGGAATCCAACACTCTATCCAGCTGAGCTACGGGTGCATGCCTGAGGCGGTTTGAATCGCCGTCCGATGAAGGGTTCTTAGCCTAGCTTGTGGCTGGCTTCAATGACCAAAATGAAAAGTCCGCCGTTCTTGTGAGCGGCGGACTCCGTTGTCGTCATAATTGCGGTTCTAGACCTGCATCGCTCCGGGGCCGGGGATGGCCTTGGGCGGGACCTTGCCGAGGATGATCATGCCGAGCACCTCATCCTTGGTGACGTCCTCGGTGCGGGCGTGGCCGACGACCTGGCCGTTCTTCATCACCGAGACGCGGTCAGCGAGGTCGAAGACGTCGTGGATGTCGTGACTGATCAGGAAGATGCCGATGCCTTCCTTCTTCAGCTGCTTGATCAGCTCGCCGACTTGCGCCGTCTCCTGCGGCCCAAGCGCGGCCGTCGGCTCGTCCATGATCAGGATGCGGGCGTTGAAGAGGATGGCGCGGGCGATCGCCACCGATTGCCGCTGGCCACCCGAGAGCGCCTTCACCGGCTCCTTGAAGCGGCGGAAGTTGGGGTTCAGGCGGCCCATCACCTCGCGGGCGGAGGCCTCCATGGCGACGTCGTCAAGCGTGCCCCACTTGGTGCGGATCTCGCGGCCGAGATAGAGGTTGGCGGCGGCGTCGACATTGTCGGCGACGGCGAGCGTCTGGTAGATCGTCTCGATGCCGTATTTCTTGGCGTCACGCGGGTTCTTGATGTCCGCCGGTTCGCCCTCGATCAGGATCTCGCCGCTGTCGCGCTTGTAGGCGCCGGACAGGATCTTGATCAGCGTCGACTTGCCGGCGCCGTTGTGGCCGAGAAGGGCAACGACCTCGCCGGGGTAGAGATCGACGGAGGCGTTATCGACGGCGTGAATGCCGCCGAAGGAGATCGAGATGTTCTTGAGCTCGACGAGCGGCGTGCTGGCTGTGCCCGCGTGCTGGCTCGGGGGAGTGCGTTGATCAGTCATATCGGGACTCCTCTTACTTGGCACGCGAGCGATAGACGGTGTCGAGCCAGACGGCGACGACGAGCACCGCGCCGACGACGACGCTTTGCAGCGGCGTGTCGACATGGGCGAGCACCATGCCGGACTGGAGGGACTGCATCACGAGCGCGCCGAGCATGGCGCCGGCGATGGTGCCGGTGCCGCCCGCAAGCGACGTGCCGCCGATAACGGCTGCAGCGATCGTATAAAGTTCGTCAAGCGTGCCTTGGGAATTGGTAGCGGCGTTGAGGCGGGCGGTGGAAATGGCGGCGGCGATTGCCGCCAGGATGCCCATCAGCGTGAAGATGCGCACCGTCACCCAGCGGGTCTTGATGCCGGCGAGTTCGGCGGCCTCGGGGTTGCCGCCGATGGCGAAGACATAGCGGCCGAAGCGCAGCCGGGTGGCGATGAAGGTCATGACGATGCCGACGACGATAGCAATTAGCACCGGCACAGCAATGCCGTAGGGGATGTCGAGCCCGGCCTCGGGCCAGGGAATGTTGTTGGTCTCGGCGTATTTCTTGGCGATGTTGATCGGCCAATAGTAGCTGTTGGCGATCCAGATGGCGCCGAGGATCAGCACGCAGGAGAGGGCGGAGAGGACATACTCGGCCCAGACGGGACGGCGGGGGAAGCCGAAGCGCTTGCGCTGGTGGCGCGAGTTGACGATGCTGCCGATGACGAACAGACAGGCGACGATGCCGACCACCCAGCTCCAGGTGGCGCCGATCGAGCCCTCTGCGCCGCCGCCCATGATGCGGAAGGTCTGGTTCATCGGGGCGACCGTCTGGCCGCTGGTGACCAGCCATGTGGCGCCGCGCCAGACCAGCAGGCCGCCGAGCGTGACGATGAAGGAGGGGACGTTCAGAAAGGCGATGATGACGCCTTGGAAGGCGCCGATCAGGCCGCCGGCGATGATGCCGACCAGAAGCGTGATCACCCATGTCATGGGGCTGTCGAAGCCGATCAGCTCAGGCAGTATCCTGGCCTGCGTCACGCCCATGACCATGCCGCAAAGGCCGAGCACAGAACCGACCGACAGGTCGATGTTGCGGGTGACGATGATCAGCACCATGCCCGTGGTCATGATGGCGATATCGGTCGTCTGGACCGAGAGGTTCCAGAGATTGCGCGGGGTCAGAAACAGACCGCCGGTGATGATGTGGAAGCCGATCCAGATGATGACAAGCGCGCCGATCATGCCGAGCAGGCGCGTGTCGATCTCTGTGGCGCGGAAGAAGCGGGTGATCGGATTGCTCTCCGCCACGCTCGGTCCGCTTGAAGATGTGGGTTTTAGCATTTCGGGCCTTACCATTTCGGGCCTCGCCATTTTGGTCATGGGGAGCCGTTTCCCTGCTGTTGGCCGCCGTTGCCGGCGCTCGTGCCGCGGCATCGAGACGATGCTGCGCATTTCATGTTTTGCCCTGGTTTCAGGCCTTTGCCGTCAGGCCGTGTTCTGGCCTGGCGATCGCGGTGGTTCGATGATGGCGGCCTTTTCGGCGTCAGGCGCTGCAGCGGTCGTGCCGTTGCAGCGCCTGATCTCATGCCGTCAGGCTGTCGATCAATCGCAAGCCTTGGTCGTGCCGGCCTTGACGCCCTGGCAGGCTTCGGCCTTGCTGATCCACTTGGCGTCGATGACGACGTTCAGGTTGTCCTTGGTGATCGGCAGCGGCTTCAGGAAGACCGATTCCATCTTCACCTTCTTGGCGCCGCCGTCGAAGGTCTGGACGCCTTCGATTTCGGTCATCTTCTTGCCACCGGCGAGATCGAGAGCGATTTCGGCAGCACGCTTGCCGAGTTCGCGCGAGTCCTTCCAGACCGATACCGTCTGGGTGCCGAGAGCGACGCGGTTGAGCGCTGCCTTGTCGGCGTCCTGGCCGGAGACCGGAACGGAGCCGGCGAGGCCCTGGGCGTCGAGTGCTGCGATGGCGCCGCCGGCGGTGCCGTCGTTGGCGGCCACAACGGCATCGACCTTGTTGTTGTTGGCGGTCAGGAACTGTTCCATGTTGCGCTGGGCGTTTTCAGGCAGCCAGCCGTCGGTGTAGGCTTCGCCGACGTTCTTGATCTTGCCAGCGTCGATTGCTGGCTTGAGCACTTCCATGGCACCGGCAAACAGGAAGTCGGCGTTCGGATCGGTGGAGGAGCCCTTGATGAAGACGTAGTTGCCTTCCGGCTTCACCTTGAACACGCCCTGCGCCTGCAGACGACCGACTTCCTTGTTGTCGAAGGTCAGGTAGAAGGCAGCCGGGTTTTCGATCAGGCGATCGTAACCGACGACGGGAATGCCTTCGGCAGCGGCCTTTTCGATGGCCGGTCCGATGGCGTCACTGTCCTGGGCAAGAATGATGAGGGCGTTGGCACCCTGGGAAATCAGCGATTCGACGTCGGTCAGCTGCTTTGCGGCAGACGACTGGGCGTCGGCGGAAATGTACTTGGCACCCTTGGCTTCCAGTGCTGCCTTGATGGCGGCTTCGTCGGTTTTCCAGCGCTCCTCCTGGAAATTCGACCAGGACACGCCGACAACGAGGTCGGCAGCCATGGCGGCGGTATGCACCGTCACGAGGATGGCCGCGCCGGCCATCAGCTTCAAAATAGACTTCATTTCATCCTCCCGAATGGATAGCGGCCAGCCCCAGCCAGTGGTTCCTCCGGCCGCCGCGATTTGCTGTCAGGAAAGTTTTCATTATTTTCTCGACAGTCGAGAAATTAAGTGTCAGAGAATTTTTCAACTGTCAACACTGCACTACCGGGTAAGTGGCGCGCACTTGCAAGTTGCCGGAGATGCGGTGTGAACGAGGGCGGAATGCACGCAGGGATAGGGCGGCCTCTATGCTGACCAAGTCGAGTACGGAACTGGTCCGGCAACGCAACAGCGTGCTGGTGCTTGCCGCGCTCAGACGGCACGGCCTGCTTGCGCACACAGAACTTTCTGATTTCACAGGGCTTTCGTCGGCAACGATCTCGGCGATTACCGCCGATCTCGAAAAGGCGCGGGTGATCGAGAAGTCCGAGCAGCAGGCGGCCAGCGGGCGCGGGCGGCCGCGGGTGCAGTTCCGGCAACGGCGCGATTGCGGTTATCTCATCGTCGTGATCATCTCATCCGACGGCGTGCAATATTCGCTGGTGGACTATGCCGGCAAACTGATCGACCGGTTCAGCGAGGAGCGGTCGCACGATCCCGCCGGCGCGGCGCGATTCGTCACCGCGATCCGCGACGGGCTGGAGCGCATCCTCAGCCGCTCGAGGATCGCGCGCGAAAATGTCATGCTGATCTCGATCAGCAGCAAGGGGCTGGTGAACCCGGATGCGGCGTTGCTGACATGGTCGCCGATTTTCGGCAGCGAGCGGATCGATTTCGAGGCGATGCTAAGGCCGGACTGGCAGACGAGGATCATTCTCGACAACGAAACGCTGCTGGTGGCGGCAGCGCTCGGCGCGCGCGAGGAGGCGGCGCATCCGGATGGCCTGCGGTCGCTGACGGCGCTGTCGCTCGGCCACAGCATCGGGCTCGGCATCGTCCGGCGGACGGCGCCGGGGGAACGGGAGATCTCGGCTCCCAATTTCGGGCACATGCTGCATGTGCCGAACGGCGGTCTCTGTCGTTGCGGCAGCCGGGGCTGCATCGAGGCCTATGCCGGGTTCTATGCCATCCTGCGCATGGCCTTCGAGGTGCCTGACGACACGATCCCGGCGAAGTTCGTGCCGCTGGGCGAACTGGACAAGATCGCCGCCCGCGCCCGGCAGGGCCACCGCATGTCGGCCTTCGCCTTCCGCCAAGCCGGCATTGCGCTCGGCAACGGGCTGTCGCGCCTGCTCAGCCTGACGGAACGCATGCCTGTCGTCATCACCGGGCAGGGCACGCGCTACTACGATCTCCTGCAGCAGGGGATCGCCGAGGGGCTGGCGCAATCCCATATGGTGCGAATGGAGGGGATGCCGGAACTGCGCGTCGAGCTCGACGAGCAGATGCTGGTGTTCGAGGGGCATCTGAACCGGGCGCTGTCGGTGATCGATGCCGATATCGTTCGGGCCGGGCTGACCTAGACGGCTGGTGCACGGCGTTTGGTCAACGCGCGGCCGATCTTCTGTCCCTGCATCTCGATAAACCGGTGGCCGATGGCGGAAAGCGCGTAGGTGATCGGTATGGTGATGGCAATCGACAGCAGGAAGCGCTGGAAATTACTGATCGAATGACCGTAAGCCTGCATCAGCTCGGCGATCACCGGCTGCATGATCAGCAGGTGGATCAGGTAGGCGCCGAACGAGAGTTCGCCGAGTTCGTGGCAGAAGCGGTTGCCCATGAACTCAGAAATCCGATTCAGCGGGTTTGCCAGTTGCCTTGGCAGGTGCGCGTGAAAGATCAGCGCGAAGAAGGCGGTGACGAGCCCGAGGCGGACGATCTCGCGCAACACCGTCATGCCGCCGCCGATCGGAATCGCCACGAAGGCAAGGGCCAAAGCATAGTGCAACAGCGCCCGTTCTCGGCGGGCATTCAACGCGCCGGCAAGCAGCATGCCGGCGGCGAAGACATGCATCTTCAGCGGCAGGAAGGCTGGCATCGGAAAGTTGACGCCGGCCACGCGGACTGCAGTGGCAATCGCCACGCCGAGGACGACGATCCCAATGCTGGCGCGGAGCCAGCCCAGCCTCTGGACGAACAGCATCAGGAACGGCAACACGGCATAGAACTGCATTTCCAGACTGATGCTCCAGTCCGGCAGCGGCGTACGGAAGGCGTGGCCAGGCGAAAGGCCAAACAGGAAGCTGACATGCAGCAGGATGTTTTCCAGACTGCCGTCCAGATATCGTTCAGGCATTTGCGGCGTGACGTTGAGGAAATGGTCGATCGTCATGCGGCTTTCGAAAATGAGCGGGCCGAGCGCGATGGCGATCGCCAGCATGACATAATAAAGCGGCGCGATGCGAAAGAACCGGCGCGTCCAGAAGCTCGACCATGTCGAGACGTCGCCCCAAGGCTCCTGGTTCTCACGCAACTGATAGTGAAACACCATCAGGAAACCGGACAGCATGATGAAGAGATCGACGCCGAGATCGGGATCGCCGATCAAGGGCAGATGCCAGCCGGTGAGCAACATGGCATGCCCGACCAGCACCCATAAAGCCGCCAGTCCGCGCAATCCATCGAGGCTGCCGATGCGGCTGGAAGAGGCCGATATATCCACCATCCATTTACCACTCAGTTAATCGGAGGTTGCATGAATGGCCCGAAAGCTGAGGAAATCCAATGGAAATTCGGAGGGGAGCGCTTTGTAACACACGTCAGACGTTCGAAAAATTCGCTAATATTCCAATGTCGCCAACGCACTTATCAGGCGCAGGCCGCAGGCCTCTTTGTGATCGGAGTAGGGGAATGTTACAGGCGGTTTTGGTGGAAACAGGTTTGATGACGGCACCATAACCGTAGCCAGAACGAGAAATGGCCGGGGTTCGGGGCCCGGCCATTTCTCATGTGCGGCGTTCGGTCGGGAGAAAACCGTCAGCCGATCTTGATCGCCTTGCCTTCCTTGACGGACTGGACCGCGGCGTCGGCAAGCGCCAGGGCCGCAAGGCCGTCGGCACCCGAAGGCGAGATCTTGGCGCCCTTCTGGATCGCAGCGATGAAGGCGGCGATCTCGTTGGCGTAGGCTTCGGTGTAGCGGGTCATAAAGAAATCGTGCAGCGGCGGGCGGGTGTAGCCTTCGCCGTTGGCGACCTCGATCGAGACGGCGCGCTGGTTCTCGGCCGAGACCATGCCCTTGGAGCCGTGCACCTCGATGCGCTGGTCGTAGCCATAGGTGGCGCGGCGGGAGTTGGAGATGATCGCCTGCTTGCCGGACTTGGTCTGGAGAATCACCGAGACGCTGTCGTAGTCGCCGGCTTCACCGATGGCCTTGTCGACCAGAACGGCGGCCGTGGCGGTGACCAGTACCGGCTCTTCGCCGAGCAGGAAGCGGGCCATGTCGAAATCATGGATGGTCATGTCGCGGAAGATGCCGCCGGAGCGCTTGATATAATCCACCGGCGGGGCGCCGGGATCGCGCGAGGTGATGGTGACCATTTCCACGTCGCCGATGCGGCCATCGTCGATCGCCTTGCGCACGGCCATGAAATGCGGATCGAAGCGGCGGTTGAAGCCGACCATCAGCTTGCCCTTGGTCTCGTCGACCACCTTGATGCAGGCCTTGACACGTGCGACGTCGAGATCGACCGGCTTTTCGCAGAAGATCGCCTTGCCGGCGCGGGCAAAACGCTCGATCAGGTCGGCATGGGTGTCGGTCGGCGTGCAGATGACGACGGCGTCGATATCCTTCGCGGCTTCGATCGCCTCGATCGTGCGCACTTCGCAGCCGTAGGCCGCGGCAATCGCGTCGGCGGCCTGCGGAAAGGCGTCGGCGACGGCGACGAGCGTGGCGTTGGCATCGGCGCTAACCGCCTTGGCGTGAACCTTGCCGATGCGACCGGCACCGAGAAGACCAAATCTGACTGTCATGACTTCCTCCCTTGAATTCGGTTCCGTTGCATACGGAATGAATGAACCGAATTTATATCCTTCTGGAATTTTCATTCCATTTTATCGCTTCGCCGTCAAGCCCGTGCCTCTTTCACATTTGCGGAAACCACCTTAAAGACGGGCCTGGCGTTTTACATATGGGAACAAGATGCAGCTGATTGATCCAAGCCACCCTGCCTACCGCGCATTGTGGGTGCGTATCCTCATCGTCGCGGTCTGTTTCGGCTGGGCTGTGGTCGAGATCACCACCGGCGATCCCTTCTGGGCCGTGCTGTCGGCCGGCGCCGGCGCCTATGCCGCCTACATGCTGCTATGGAGCTACAAGCCGCCGGAAGACAAGTCGGCAGAGACGCTCGACGCGCCGACGGACACGTCGAAAGATGCCGAATAATCAGCGGCGGCCGCCGCGTGTCCTGCGCCTGATCGCTTCGTCGATCAAAAGGTTGGCGACAGTCATGCGCTTGGTGGCGTTGTCGCGAAACAGCGGGTGGATGCCGTCGGGGTGATTCGTCTTGGCGAAAGCACGGCGTTTGTCCCCGAGGCTTTGAACAGTATCCTGCTGGCTGATGGCGAGTTCGGCGGCAATCTCCTGCGGCGCCGTTCTTTCTAGATGCGCGGGCATAACTGGTTCTGGTACAGGCTCCGGCGTGACCGGGACTTCGTTCACCAGTGACGGCGCGGTTTCGACTTCGAGATTGTCTATATAGGCCTGGCCTGGCTGGGCGGATGGCGCCGAGACACCCTCCATGACGTCGAAGGCGAGGCTGGTGGTGAAGCCGGGCACGCGTTGTGATGCCGGCGCGGCGTCATCCGACGCGTCCTCGTCCTCCGCCTTCAGGCGATCGAGGACCGACTGGAACACCGATTGCCCGAACAGCATCTACGCCTCCCTTTCGCGAAGGCGCATATGACGCTGTGAAGATGGCGCGGGGCTGGTCAACCGCTGCCCTTTCGGGCTTCGGCCAGCACCAGATCATAGAGAAGACGGGCGCTCGGGGGCAGGGCGCGTTCCCGAGCCGTGATCAGGCTGTAGGGCCGCACGTTGATCTCGAAGTCGATCGGCAGGACGCGGACGTCGGAGGCGCGCGAGCGCTGCGTCGCCAGGAAGTGCGCGACGTCGATGGCGATCGGGGCGATGGCGTCGGTCTGGCAGACGATCGCGCAGGTGAGCAGCAGCGACGAGGTGTTGACGACATTGTCCGGCAGCGCCACGCCGCGCGACAGGAACAGATCCTCGATCGTCCGGCGCAAAAGCGTGCCCGGCGGCTGGAACACCCAGTCGAATTCCATGAGATCCGTCAGCGTGGCGGCGCCTTTCTTCAGCAGTGGATGGCCGCTGCGCACGATGAGGCAAGCGCGCTCGACGCCGATCTCCTGCACCTCGAACAGACGCGGATTGAGATCGTCGGGGATGCGGCTGATAATGAAGTCGTGGCGGGCGGCCAGAAGCTCGCGGGCCAGCACGTTGCTGGTCTCGACCTGGATGTTGACCTCGATGCCTGGCAGCGCCGTGCGGATGTGTTTGATGGCGGGCACGATCAGGCTCATGGCGGGCGCGGTGACGGCGCCGATATAGACGGATCCGCCCTTGCCGGTCCTCAGTTCGGCGATCTCGCGGCTGGCCTCGCGCAGTTCCAGCATGATCTTGCGCGCACGCTTGGCGAGTGCTTCGCCGAAGGTCGTGAGCACCACGCCGCGGGCGACGCGTTCATAGAGCGGCGTCTTCACGATCGTCTCCATTTCCGACAGCATTCGCGACGCGGCGGGCTGAGAAATGTTCAGTGCTTCGGCGGCGGCCGAAATCTGGCCGCTATCTTCGATTGCGACGATCATGCGCAGGTGATTCAGCTTGAGTCCCGCCCTGAGAAGGCCGTCATCCCCAAAAATATCTGTCTGTATATCCACGGTTTCTAATGCCAGAGGCCCTGTAATGATCGTCATGGTTGCAGCCTCCCCACTGCCTTCCATCAAAAGTAATACTTTTTAACGATATACCAAATTTGTTATGCTTTTTGCCAGTTATTCTATTTGACAGTTATAGGAATCCATACCAGTTTGCCGCCGTGTGCCCGACGGCACTCACACGTGTGAGAGCGTGGAGGAGACCTACTTCGTTTCTCACCATATGAAGTATTATCCAATACGGAACCTGTCACAGTTTCGGGGCGGGCGAGGAGTCGTCCGCGTATTTATTTAACTTAGGGAGAGAGAGATGAAATCCATTATCTCATTGATGGCGGCAGCTGCCTTCGGCGTCGCTTCGTTCGTAATGCCGGCTGTTGCAGCCGACAAGGGAACTGTCGGCATTGCCATGCCTACCAAGTCGTCCGCTCGCTGGATCGACGACGGCAACAACATCGTCAAGCAGCTCCAGGATGCCGGTTACACGACCGACCTGCAGTACGCTGACGACGACATTCCGAACCAGCTGTCTCAGATCGAAAACATGGTCACCAAGGGTGCCAAGGTTCTCGTCATCGCCGCAATCGACGGCACGACGCTTTCCGACGTTCTTCAGAAGGCTCACGACGCAGGCATCAAGGTCATCGCTTATGACCGTCTGATCCGCGATTCCGGCAACGTCGACTATTACGCGACGTTCGACAACTTCAAGGTCGGCGTTCTGCAGGCAACCTCGATCGTCGACGCGCTCGGCCTCAAGGATGGCAAGGGCCCGTTCAACATCGAACTGTTCGGCGGCTCGCCTGACGACAACAACGCCTTCTTCTTCTACGACGGCGCAATGTCGGTTCTGCAGCCTTACATCGACAGCGGCAAGCTCGTCGTGAAGTCCGGCCAGACCGGCATGGACAAGGTCGGCACGCTGCGTTGGGATCCGGCAACGGCCCAGGCTCGCATGGACAACCTGCTGTCGGCCAACTACACCGACGCCAAGGTCAATGCCGTCCTGTCGCCTTACGACGGTCTGTCCATCGGCATCATCTCGTCGCTGAAGGGCGTCGGCTACGGCACGCCTGATCAGCCGCTGCCAGTCGTTTCCGGCCAGGACGCTGAAGTTCCTTCGGTCAAGTCGATCATCGCTGGCGAACAGCACTCGACGATCTTCAAGGACACCCGCGACCTCGCAAAGGTCACCGTCGGCATGGTCAACGCGCTGATGGAAGGCAAGGAGCCTGAAGTCAACGACACCAAGACCTACGACAACGGCGTAAAGGTCATCCCGTCCTACCTGCTGACGCCGGTAGCCGTGGACAAGACCAACTACGAGAAGATCCTCGTCGAAGGCGGTTACTACAAGGCTGACCAGCTGAAGTAATCTGTTCCAAGTCGGCCGAAACCCGCATCTTGCGGGTTTCGGTCTTCGATTTTATGATCGCCGCGCTGTGTTTTAGCCGCTGGCGTTGGATATTGACTATGGACAATATAATCCTCGAAATGCGGAACATCACCAAGACGTTCCCGGGCGTGAAAGCGCTTGAGAATGTGAACCTCAAGGTTCGGCAGGGTGAAATCCATGCTTTGGTGGGAGAAAACGGGGCCGGCAAGTCGACCCTGATGAAAGTTCTTTCCGGTGTTTACCCCGCCGGCACCTATGACGGCGAGATCGCCTACGAAGGCGACGTGCGCAACTTCAAGGCCTTGAAGGATTCCGAAGAGATCGGCATCGTCATCATCCACCAGGAGCTGGCTCTGGTGCCGCACCTGTCGATCGGCGAAAACATCTTCCTCGGAAATGAGAACGCGCAGAACGGCGTCATCAGCTGGGAGCAGACGTTCAACAAGACCAAGACACTGCTCGCCAAGGTCGGACTGCGTGAATCGCCGAATACGCTGGTGACGGATATCGGCGTCGGCAAGCAGCAACTGGTCGAGATCGCCAAGGCATTGTCGAAGAGCGTCAAGCTTCTGATCCTCGACGAGCCGACCGCGTCGCTCAACGAAAAGGATTCCGATGCGCTGCTGAACCTCCTGATGGAGTTCCGCAACCAGGGCATCACTTCGATCATCATTTCCCACAAGCTGAACGAGATCCGCAAGGTCGCCGACCAGATCACCGTTCTGCGCGATGGCATGACCGTGAAGACGCTCGACTGTCGGACCGACGAGATCAGCGAAGACGTCATCATCAAGAACATGGTGGGCCGCGACCTCGCCGACCGTTATCCGCCGCGCTCCGTGCCGATCGGCGAGACGATCCTCGAGGTCAAGAACTGGAACGCCTTCCACCAGCAGCATCGCGACCGCCAGGTGCTGCATGACATCAACGTTCATGTCCGCAAGGGCGAAGTGGTCGGCATCGCCGGCCTGATGGGCGCCGGGCGCACCGAGTTCGCGATGAGCGTGTTCGGCAAGTCCTACGGTCACAAGATCACCGGCGACGTGCTGGTCAACGGCAAGGCCGTCGATACCAGCACTGTGCGCAAGGCGATCGACGCGGGCCTCGCCTATGTCACCGAAGACCGCAAGCATCTCGGCCTGGTGTTGAACGACAACATCATGCACAACACCTCGCTCGCCAATCTGGCCGGCATTTCCAAGAACGATATCATCGACGACATCAGGGAAATGAAGGTCGCGACCGACTATCGCTCGAAGCTGCGCATCCGTTCTTCCGGCGTGTTCCAGGAGACGGTCAATCTCTCCGGCGGCAACCAGCAGAAGGTCGTGCTGTCGAAGTGGCTGTTCTCCGATCCGGAGGTGCTGATCCTCGACGAGCCGACACGCGGCATCGACGTTGGCGCGAAATACGAAATCTATACCATCATCAACCAGCTTGCCGCCGATGGAAAGGGCGTTCTGATGATCTCATCGGAAATGCCCGAACTGCTCGGTACGTGCGACCGCATTTACGTCATGAATGAAGGACGCATCGTCGCCGAACTGCCGAAGGGAGAAGCAAGCCAGGAAACTATCATGCGCGCTATCATGCGCTCAGGGGAGAAGAAACAATGACGCCGGTCAACCCAACAACCGAGGAAAGCAACGTCGTTTCCGTTACCGACTACATCCGCGGTAACATTCGCGAATACGGCATGCTGATCGCGCTGGTCGCGATCATGGTGTTCTTCCAGTTCTACACCGGCGGCATTCTGTTCAAGCCGGTCAACCTGACGAACCTCGTGCTGCAGAACTCGTTCATCGTCATCATGGCGCTGGGCATGCTGCTGGTCATCGTCGCCGGGCATATCGACCTGTCGGTCGGCTCGATCGTCGCCTTCGTCGGTGCGCTCGCGGCCATCTTCACCGTCTCCTGGGGCATGAACTTCTGGCTGGCGGCGCTGATCTGCCTGGCCGTCGGCGGCCTTATCGGCGCGGCGCAGGGCTATTTCATCGCCTATCACCGCATTCCGTCGTTCATTGTGACGCTCGCCGGCATGCTGGTGTTCCGCGGCCTGACGCTGACCGTGCTGAACGGCAAGAACATTGGGCCGTTCCCGAAGGAATTCCAGGTCATCAGCACCGGCTTCCTGCCGGGCGACATGATCGATATCGCCGGCACGCCGGTGCAGTCGACCTCGATGATCCTGACCATCATCCTGCCGATCATCCTGTTCTACCTCGCCTGGCGCCGCCGCAAGGTCAACGAGAGCCACGGCATCGACGTCGAACCGACGAGCTTCTTCATCGTCCAGAACGTCATCGTGTCGCTCGCCATCCTCTGGATCGGCTACCTGCTGTCGAGCTATCGCGGTCTGCCGAACGTTCTCGTCGTGATGCTGGTGCTGATCGCGATCTACGCCTTCGTGACCCGCAAGACGACGATCGGCCGCCGCATCTACGCACTGGGCGGCAACGAAAAGGCGACCAAGCTCTCCGGTATCAATACTGAGCGGCTCAGCTTCCTGACCTTCGTCAACATGGGCGTTCTGGCCGGTCTCGCCGGGATGATCATCGCGCTGCGCCTGAACTCGGCAACGCCGAAGGCCGGCGTCGGCTTCGAGCTCGACGTCATCGCGGCCTGCTTCATCGGCGGTGCCTCGGCATCGGGCGGCGTTGGCAAGATCACCGGTGCTGTCATCGGCGCCTTCATCATGGGTGTGATGAACAACGGCATGTCGATCGTCGGCCTCGGCATCGACTTCCAGCAGATGGTCAAGGGCCTCGTGCTTCTCGCTGCCGTCTTCTTCGACGTCTACAACAAGAACAAGGGCTGAGCGCGGAAGCGCCGGCATGTATTCGCAGCCACATGAACCAACCTATCCGGCTCCCTCGGGAGCCGGAGCGGCGGAGCATACTCCGCGTTTTCGAAAAGGATGAAGACCGTGCTTATTTCGCAGATCAAGGGTTCGAACGGAGAGATCGTCGTCGCCGTGCGCGAGCCGGGCGGTACCGCGAAAGCCGTCAATAATGCCGGCAGCGTCTATGCGCTCGCCCTGGAAGCCGCAAATGGTGGCAAGTCGCTGGTATCTGTCATCGAGGCGCATGGCCTGGGTGAAGCCGTCGATCTCGACAAGGCGTATGCCGAAGGCCGCTTCCTGGCGCCGATGACGCATCCGGATGCCGCGCACCTGCATCTGACGGGCACGGGCCTGACGCATCTCGGCTCGGCCGCGACCCGCGACAGCATGCACAAGAAGACCTCCGAGGCTGCCGAGGAAACCCTCACGGACTCGATGAAGATGTTCAAGATGGGTCTTGAGAACGGCAAGCCGAAGGCTGGCGAAAAGGGCGTGCAGCCCGAGTGGTTCTACAAGGGAAACGGCTACGGCGCCGCGGCCCCGGGCGCGCCGCTCGTCTCCCCGTCCTTCGCGCTTGATGGCGGCGAAGAGCCCGAGATGGCCGGCATCTACGTGATCGCGGAAGACGGCACGCCGTTCCGCATCGGCTTTGCGCTGTCGAACGAGTTTTCCGACCACGTCACCGAACGCCAGAACTATCTCTACCTCGCGCACTCCAAGCTGCGTCCGGCAAGCTTCGGCCCCGAGATTCGCATCGGCGTTGCGCCGGACGATATCCGCGGGACCTCGCGCATCAAGCGCGGAAGCGAAGTGATCTTCGAAAAGCCGTTCCTGTCGGGCGAGGCGAACATGTCGCACACCTTCGCCAACCTCGAATATCACCACTTCAAGTATGGCCTGTTCCGCGTGCCCGGCGACGTTCACGTCCACATGTTCGGCACCGCCACGCTGTCGTTCGCCGAAGGCATCAAGACGGAAGAGGGCGACGTGTTCGAGATCGAGGTCGCCGAATTCGGCCTGCCGCTGCGCAATCCGCTGAAGATCGACGCCGAAGAAGAGATCATCGTCAAGCAACTCTAATCTCTCATGGCCCGGCGGCCTCTGCGGTCGGGCCATTCTTTCATAAGCGGTAAAGGAGGCTTGTAGCGCCCATGACCATTTATCAGAACCTGATCGCCGGCGAATGGATCGGCTCGGACGCGACGAAGAACATCAATCCGTCCGACACCAACGAAGTCGTCGGCCTCTATGCCGATGGTTCCGCCGAAGACGCGAAGAACGCCATCGCTGCCGCAAAGGCCGCTTTTCCGGCCTGGTCGCGCTCCGGCATCTGGGAACGCCACGTCATCCTGAAGAAGGCCGGCGACGAGATCATGGCCCGCAAGGACGAACTCGGCGCGCTGCTGGCCCGCGAAGAGGGCAAGACCCTTCCCGAGGCGATCGGCGAGACCATCCGCGCTAGCCAGATCTTCGAATTCTTCGCAGGTGAAGTGCTGCGCCTTGCCGGCGAGGTCATCCCGTCCGTTCGTCCGAACATCGGCGTCGAAATCACACGCGACCCGCTCGGCGTCATCGGCATCATCACGCCGTGGAACTTCCCGATCGCCATTCCGGCCTGGAAGATCGCGCCTGCGCTCTGCTATGGCAACACTGTCGTCTTCAAGCCAGCCGAGCTTGTGCCCGGCTGCTCCTGGGCGATCGTCGACATACTCCACCGCGCCGGCCTGCCGAAGGGCGTATTGAACCTCGTCATGGGCAAGGGTTCTGTCGTCGGGCAGGCGATGCTCGACAGCCCTGACGTTGCGGGCATCACATTCACGGGCTCGACCGGCACCGGCAAGCGCGTCGCTTCCGCCTCGCTCGAGCATAACCGCAAGTTCCAGCTGGAAATGGGCGGTAAGAACCCGATGGTGGTTCTCGATGACGCTGACCTCAATGTCGCCGTCGAGGCCGCCGCCAATTCCGGCTTCTTCTCGACCGGCCAGCGCTGCACCGCCTCGTCGCGCCTGATCGTGACCGAAGGCATCCACGACAAGTTCGTCGCGGCGCTGACCGCCAAGCTCGAGACGCTTGTTGTCGATAACGCCCTGAAGGCTGGCACGCATATCGGCCCTGTCGTCGATGAGAAGCAGCTGAAGACCGACACCGACTATATCGAGATCGGCAAGAAGGAAGGCGCCAAGCTGGCGTTCGGCGGCGAGCTGATCACCCGCGACACGCCCGGCTTCTACCTGCAGCCAACGCTGTTCACCGAAGCGACCAACCAGATGCGCATCTCGCGCGAAGAAATCTTCGGACCTGTCGTCTCGGTCATCCGCGTCAAGGATTACGAAGAGGCGCTGGCGACCGCCAACGATACGCCGTTCGGCCTGTCCTCTGGTATCGCGACAACCAGCCTGAAGCATGCGACGCATTTCAAGCGCAATGCCGAAGCGGGCATGGTGATGGTCAACCTGCCGACGGCGGGCGTCGATTTTCACGTTCCGTTCGGTGGTCGCAAGGGCTCGTCCTACGGTCCGCGCGAGCAGGGCAAATACGCGGCTGAATTCTACACAACGGTCAAGACCAGCTACACGCTGGCCTGACGCACAACTGGCGATCCGGGCCGTCGCGAGGGCGGCTCGGCGCTTCTGAAGGACAGAGACAATGTTTAAGAAAGCGGAATGGCCGCGCAAGCTGAGGTCGCAGGAATGGTACGGCGGCACCAGCCGTGACGTCATCTATCACCGCGGCTGGATGAAGAACCAGGGTTACCCGCACGACCTGTTCGACGGACGCCCTGTCATCGGCATCCTCAACACCTGGTCCGACATGACGCCGTGCAACGGCCATCTGCGCGAGCTCGCCGAAAAGGTGAAGGCCGGCGTCTGGGAGGCCGGCGGCTTCCCGATGGAAGTGCCTGTATTCTCGGCCTCGGAAAACACCTTCCGCCCAACCGCGATGATGTACCGCAACCTGGCGGCACTCTCGATCGAAGAGACCATTCGCGGCCAGCCGATGGACGGCTGCGTGCTTCTCGTCGGTTGCGACAAGACCACGCCGTCGCTGATCATGGCAGCCGCCTCGGTCGACCTGCCGTCGATCGTCGTCACCGGCGGCCCGATGCTGAACGGCTATTTCCGCGGCGAGCGCGTCGGCTCCGGCACGCATCTGTGGAAGTTCTCGGAAATGGTGAAGGCCGGCGAGATGACGCAGGCCGAGTTCCTCGAAGCTGAAGCCTCGATGAGCCGTTCGTCCGGCACCTGCAACACGATGGGCACCGCCTCGACGATGGCGTCGATGGCCGAAGCGCTCGGCATGGCGCTCTCGGGCAATGCCGCGATCCCCGGCGTCGACAGTCGCCGCAAGGTGATGGCGCAGCTCACCGGCCGCCGTATCGTGCAGATGGTCAAGGACGACCTGAAACCGTCAGACATCATGACCAAGCAGGCCTTCGAAAACGCCATCCGCACCAATGCGGCGATCGGCGGATCGACCAATGCCGTCATCCATCTGCTCGCCATGGCCGGCCGCGTCGGGATCGACCTGACGCTCGACGACTGGGATCGTTGCGGCCGCGACGTGCCGACGATCGTCAACCTGATGCCGTCGGGCAAATACCTGATGGAAGAGTTCTTCTATGCCGGCGGTCTGCCTGTCGTCATCAAACGTCTCGGCGAATCCGGGCTGTTGCACAAGGATGCGCTGACGGTCTCAGGCGAAACGATCTGGGATGAGGTCAAGGACGTCGTCAACTGGAACGAGGACGTGATCCTGCCGGCCGAAAAGGCGCTGACGCAGTCGGGCGGTATCGTCGTCGTGCGCGGCAACCTGGCGCCGAAGGGCGCGGTGCTGAAGCCATCCGCCGCATCGCCGCATCTGCTCACGCATCGCGGCCGCGCTGTGGTGTTCGAGGATATCGACGACTACAAGGCGAAGATCAACGACGATAGTCTCGACATTGACGAGACCTGCATCATGGTCATGAAGAACTGCGGCCCGAAGGGTTATCCAGGTATGGCCGAAGTCGGCAACATGGGACTTCCTCCCAAGGTGCTGAAGAAGGGCATCACCGACATGGTGCGCATCTCCGATGCCCGCATGTCCGGCACCGCCTATGGCACCGTCGTGCTGCACACCTCGCCGGAAGCCGCCGTCGGCGGCCCGCTCGCGGTCGTGAAGAACGGCGACATGATCGAGCTCGACGTGCCGAACCGCCGTCTGCATCTCGACATTTCCGACGCGGAACTGGCAAGCCGCCTGGCCGAATGGCAGCCGAACCACGACCTGCCGACGTCGGGCTACGCCTTCCTGCACCAGCAGCACGTCGAAGGCGCCGACACCGGCGCCGACCTCGACTTCCTCAAGGGATGTCGCGGTAACGCGGTGGGCAAGGACAGCCACTAACGCCTTGCACGCAAGCGTTTACGAGAGGCGGGGCGAAAGCTCCGCCTTTCTCATGAGATGCGCACCTTTAATGCGACAGGCGGGCGACGAGTTCTTCCTTCTTCTTGAAGGCATCCGGAATGCTGCCGTAGCGCAGCGACGCGTTGCAGTCGTCTAGCGCCTTCTTGAGGTCGCCCAGCTCCATATAGGCATAGCAGCGATTGTTGTAGCCGACGGCGACGTCGTCCTTGCTGGTGATGGCGGCGTCGTAGAGGAAGGGATATCTGTTCAGGATATCGAGCGCAGCCTTGTTGTCCTTCCGGCCGAAATAGATCATCGACAGCTCGATCACCGCACCGGCCCTGCGGTTGTCCTGCGAGTTGGCGACGACGATGAAGTCGTCGGCTGCCTTGTCGCCGTCGTTCATCGCCTTGTAAACCTGCGCGCGCCAGTAATGGGCTTCGATGCCGCTGGTCGGGTCGGCGGTGATCTTCGAGCATTCCTCGACGGCCTGATCGTAGCGCTTGAGCTGATAGTTGCCGAAGCACAGATAGATGCGGCTCGATGCCTTGCCATCCAGCGCCAGAGCCGCGGTTGCGGCATCGATCATATCGGCCGGTCGTTCGGACTTGGAATACATCATGGTCAGCGTTTCGTAGATATCGGCGACGGCCATGTCCCTCTGCTCGGGCGTCGGGAAACGGGCGGAGGGCAGATGTTCCAGCGCCTCCTTGTACTTGGTGAAGGCGTTGTCGTAGAATCCCTTGAACAGCCAGGAACTGGCGACGAGTTTGTCGATGATGAAGTTATCCGCCGCTGGCGTCTGCGTCAGGCGCGGATCGACGCCGTAGCTGTCGGCGGCGACTTGGAGCAGCCGGCCAGCATAGGCATCAGCGCCCGACTGCGATATCATCGCCGACAGGACGTCGCTGACCGCGGCGTTGGTTTCGAACGCATTGGCGCGGCCGAATGCAAGTAGCGCCTTGGCCGCGCTGTCGTCGAGACCGGGCCGGACGGTCTGTCTCATGAAATCCTGAAAGCATGTGGTGTAGGCATCGCCGCGCTCGCGGTAGCAGGTCGTGCCGGCGGACATCAGCAGGTACTTGTAGAGCAGGAGAGGCAAAAGTTGCCGCGGCGATCCATCCTCGGCGTTCGCGCCATAGCGCTCGACCAGATCGTACATCATGTCGATGCTGCCGCTCCATTTGGGCTGCGTGCCCGACAGCGCGGTGTCATAGGCCGGCATGTAATCGGGATAGACGGAGATCGCCTGATTGAGTGCATCGGCAAGTTCGGTGGTCGCGCCGTAGCTGGCGATTATCTTCACCTGCATGTAGAGGCCGTAAGCCGAGGTGGGCTCCAGTTCCAGCACGCGGCGAATGTCCTCGACGCTCTTGCTCAGGGCACTGGAAAACGCTGCCTGCGCCTGTTCGTCCGTCTCCGTGGAAAAGCGGTGACCACGCCGCGACCATGCCAGTTCATAATAATATTGGGCGCGGACGAGGCGCGGAAGCGCGGTGAGCGGCGCCTGATCGACCCATGTGGAGAGCGCGCCTTCGAAGGAAGCGTCGCCGAGATCGGAGACGTTGCCGATGAAGTCGGCGAAGGGATAGAGCGTCCAGATCTTGGCCCGGCTCTCGGCTAGCGTCTCGCCGGCGATCCTTGTGGCACCGGCAAAATCCCGCTGCCGTATCGCGTCCTGCATCAACCGAGCGCGGACGAACGGCATCTTGTCGTGACGGCCGGCCGGTTCTTCCGGGCCATGGAAGCTCTCCTTGTCCCCCGCTCCCCGCAACGACCAGTCCGCCACTTCGAGCCCGCCTGACTGAGGCTGG
>Ga0247742_10000265_pt1 | contig 45011 bp, 79 predicted proteins | sample UWRJL208509C2_FD_180944 | JGI IMG/M metagenome (GOLD analysis project Ga0247742, IMG submission 180944) | Plant litter microbial communities from Arlington Agricultural Research Station in Wisconsin, United States - UWRJ-L208-509C-2 | ecosystem: Environmental > Terrestrial > Plant litter >...
TTGAGCCGGGCCAGGCGCTTGGCACTCACGCGGCGCGCACGAGCCCACTCGGCCGACCGGTCCCACGTCCCGCAGCGGTACGCCCACCGCTCCTCGGCGTGCCGTGTGAAGCGCGGGAGGGGCGTCATGGCCGAGCCGGGGCAGCCCGGTACATCGCTTCCCAGAGATCCTGCCACGCCCCGCCGCGAACCTCGTTGGCTGCTTCGACCATGGCTTCGGTGAGCTCTGCCGGGCATTCCTTCCAATCCGGGCGTTCTTGAGCTTCACGCCGCGCCACGGAGGCATCCAGGAACGCCCGGGCATCTCGGGCAAGATCGTCCAGGCTGTACTCCGGCCGTCCGTACTCGTCCGGGTTTTCAAAGATCTGCACGAGGTCGAGAAGCTTGCGCTCCGTCTGGGTCATGTGCTTCCACTCGATGGTCATGGCGATTTGTCCGCTTGGAGAGTGAACGTGCCGAAGGTCCGCATGGTGGCGATCTGGGCTTCAGGACAGCCGGCCTTGCGGAAGTTGGCGATCATGCGCCAGTAAGCCTTCTCGTCCTTGGCCTCGGGCGTGTTCTCGCGCGCTTCACGGTCGAGCATCAGTGCCGTCGCGTACACCTTGAGCGATTCCTCGTCGCTCGGATGCACCCACAGAATCACCTTGCTTAGACCGGCCGCAGGCGTGCGCAGGCACTGGACGCAGCCTTGAGTGCTCACATATCGCTCGCAATCGTGTCCGTGAACGCACGGCTTTCCAGTGTAGAACCTCTTCAGACCTTTATGAGCGGCGTCAAAACGGGTAATGATTTCCAAGGTAGGCTCGTATTTAGATTGGGAGTGTCGAATATACATCAGATAGCGGTCGAGTCAACCCCGAACCGAAGTGCCGCAGGCGTTGCGCCCCAACGAAGACGAACCGAGTTCCCCAACCCCGAAGGTCGCCAAGTCTCTTTCCTAGCAGTTAGAGTTTATTATTACTAGGCATTAATACTACTAATCTATAACTCTTTCCCTTGATAAGAAGAAGTACGGGGTAATCGGGACAAATGGCTGTAAGCGTTGCGCGCCAAGGCTTTCCGTCACCCCTTTCTTCAGGGCCGTAAAGGGCCGCTTCGGGACGTGTTGCCTCGCCACCGCCCACGTGGTTGAATCGCACCATGGACACCGCCCTCCTACTCGCCGCCATGCCCGGACTGCCACGCGCTACGGCCGCTGCGTGGACGACACCCCTGGTGGCGATGTTCGCCGAGTTCGACATCAGTGGGCCGCAGCGGCAGGCGGCATTCCTCGCCCAGGCTGGCCACGAGTCCCGCGACTTCACGGCGCTGGTCGAATCGCTCAACTACTCCCCGGCTGGCCTGACGGCCACCTTTCCGTCGCGGGTCACCGCGGCGCAGGCTGCCCAGGTGGGACGCACGGTGGATCGACCCGCCAACCAGATGGCTATCGGCGACCTGGTCTATGGCGGCAGGATGGGCAACACGCACAGCGGCGACGGCTTCCGTTACCGCGCCAGAGGCGCCATCGGCATCACCGGCAAGGACAACTACGACGCATGCGGCGCGGCGTTGGGTCTGGATCTCTTGAACGCGCCGGAATTGCTCCAAGTGCTGCCCGGCGCGATCCGCTCGGCGGGTTGGTTCTGGGCGACGCACGGCTGTAACGAATTGGCCGATCGTGACGCTTTCACCGAAATTACATACAAAATCAATGGTGGGCAGAACGGAAAGGCGGATCGTGAGGCCCGCTGGCAGGTAGCGCGCAAGGCGCTGGGCGTGTAGCATCCGCCTCACGCAGGGTTGAAGGCAGGCAAATCATGGGCGATTCGGGACTTCTCGCGGCTATCGCGCAATGGCTCGCCAGCGTCGGTATCCCCATTCTGTTCGGCGCTTGGTACCGTCAGTGGACCAAGGCGCACGAGCTGGAACAGCGGATAGCCATTCTGGAATCCATGGAGCTGAGCAAGATCCAGCCTTTGCTGACGGACATACGCATCATCGTTGGTGAGCTGAAGGTACGCGTCGATTACCTTGCCCAAGGCATGCAATCGCACGAGCGTAATCGTCGGACGTCCGACCAATGAACGAGACTACGCAGCGGCTCATCGAAAGCCTTGAACGACTCGAGCGCCTCCTCCCCATGGTCCCCAATTCGACCAGGTCTGACGGAAATAACAGCGCGTCGCTCCACGTGAGCGCTGGCGGCGCAGGCGCTTGGGCCGCAGCTTGGATTGCCAGCATTTGCTGCACAGCTTGCCTTGTGGCCATGGTGCTCGGTGGCATGTGGATGCTGCACCAGGCCAAGCAGATTGACGACTTGAACGCGTACCTTCAGGCTATCTACCAGCAAGCCCCGTCTCTCCAACCCAAGGAAGCGTCCAAGTGAGCATCATTACCATTATTTCACACCCGAAGGTCGTCACCGGCGGCAACACCAACGCCCTCACTGAGACGCGCCGCGAGTTCGATTCGTGGGAAGAGGCTGCGGCCTACGTACAGGCCCAGGCCAACCCGCCGTCGCACCCCGGCTCGAGCGAAAGCTGACTGATGACCCCGCGCATCCATGCCGTCTTGATGGGTTGGGCAATCCTGTTCATCACGGCGGGCATGGATGTGCTAGTTCTTAAGCATGGCGTACCGCAGAACGTAGACAGCACCATCACAGGTTTGATATTGGGTGTGTGGCACGCTGCTTCCGGCGGCGTCATTGCTTACTTCTACGGCAGTAACAGCGAGAGCAGCCGCAAGACCGAGCTCCTCGCCGCAGCCACCCCTTCCACGAGCCCCAACGTGTCCAACACGGCAGAGCAGGCGACTAAATCATGATCAGCTTCCTGAGCAAAGAGTGGGTCGTCTGGGCCATCGTTGGCCTATTGAGCCTCGTCGGCATGTGGGCCTACGGCGAGCATCGGTACGGCCAGGGCGCGCATAGTCGTGATGCCGAGGTGGCCAACCTCAACACCCAGCTGGCCCAGGCCGCCGTCGCGCTCAACCAGTGCACCGCTGCTACCGAGAAGGCACAACTCAAGGGTGAGGCGCAGAAGGCCATGGCCGACGCCGCGCTCAATGCCGCCATCTCGGACGACAAGGGCCGCACCAAAGAGCTGGCCCGCGCGGTTGACGGGTTGCGCAAGGTGAGCCAGACGGACCAATGCAAGGCTGCTGCGGAGACCGTCTTATGCGACGCCATGTCCTCCTCGTACTGAGCGCTGCCCTGCTGACTGGATGCGCCGGCGCGCGGGTCCAATGCCCGTTGCCCAAGACCGTCGAGGTGCAGGTCGTCAAGTATCAGGCGATCGACGCCTCGTTGCTCAAGCACCAGCCTGTCGAGCAGCCTGGCAACAAGACGTGCGGTGAGGCCGTTCGCGTTGCCACGGTACGCCGTGCTGCGATCGAGACATGCAACGCCCACCTCGACGCCATCAAGCAGGCCACCACCGATGTCACCCCTTGAGCTCGCGGACAAGTGGGAAGCCGACGCCGAGCGTTTGCTGCAGACGGCGAAAGCCTACCGTTCCAACTGCAACCGTGCATTGAAGGCCGGTTACGTGGGCCGCGCTGCCGCTCTACAGGCGTGCGCCGTGGCGTTGCGTGAGGCGCTGGCCCATGCCGAGTAGGCCACCCGTGCATGGTGCGGTGCGTCGGCAGCGTGAGGCTAAGGCGACGCGGTATGCCTACGACGAGGCACGAGGAACGGCCAGCCAGCGCGGCTATACGTCACGTTGGTCCAAGGCGAGCAAGGGCTACCGCGCCAAGCACCCGTTGTGCGTACTGTGCCAAGCCAAAGGCCTGATCGTTGCAGCCAATGTGGTCGACCATCGCATACCCCACAAAGGGGACACGGTTCGGTTCTGGGACCGAGACAACTGGCAGTCGCTTTGCAAGACGTGCCACGACCGCAAGACCGCGACCGAGGACTCAGGATTTGCACGACGATTGCCATCCGATCGGTCGGATCGAACCTGAACGCAAATGATTCTCGTCATCGACCCGAACCTGAACGCGAAACTGAACGGGTTCACAAACCTGAACGAAACCTGAACAGATTCACAAACCTGAACGCCACCTGAACGGGGGGAGGCTGAAAAGTTTTTGGTCGGCCCAACGAAAACCGCGCCCCCAGCCATTTTATCGCACAGTCAGTGCCAAAGTAGGTGTAATCCGACACTGACGCCCGTTCCACCCGCCATTGTCCGATCTGAGAAACAGTGGCCGACCCGGTACGACCCCACGCTAACCCCGTGAGGTACCTTTAAGCTAGGATGCGTTTCATGACTGCCCGAAAGCCCGACAAGCTAAAATTGGTTGAGGGAACGTTCCGCAAGGACCGTGCGGTCGAAGGCGTGGAATTTGACGTCATCGCCGACATCCCCGACGCTCCGGACTGGTTGCCCAATGCGCACGCCGTGAAAGAGTGGGACCGTCTGGCGCCTATTCTCCACAAGACCGGTTTGCTCACCCAGGCAGGCCTGTCTGCCCTCGGCGCGCTCTGCGCGGTGCATGGCGATATCGTGGACCAGTGGGCCCGCCGCATTTCTCCCAACGCCGCCACGCTTGCGCAGTACCGCGCCCTCGTGAACGACTTCGGCCTGACTCCCGTTGCGCAAGGCAAGGTGCGCCCCATTGGCCAAGAAAAGCCCAAGAACAAATTCTCCGACAACGGCAAGCGGTCCGCGTAATTTCGTCCAGATCGCGGACGACTATGCCCGATCGGTTGTCGCGGATAAAAAAGGTGCGTTCACGGGCAAGCTGATCCGATCGGCGGCCAAGCGCTATCTGGCGGACCGTAAGCGCGCCGCCACCAAAGCCTGCGCCTTCGTGTTCGACGAGTGGCACGCGGCGGATCCGTGCAGCTTCATCGAGAAGCTGCCCTACGTGGAAGGCACCTGGGATACGGAGGAAATGGTCCTCCATCCTTCCCAGATTTGGTTCCTGGTCCAGTTGTTCGGCTTCCGGTCGCGCAAGAACGGCGCGCGCCGGTTCACCAGCGCCCTGCTGGCCGTGGCCCGCAAGAATGGCAAGTCGAGTCTGGCCGCGGCTATCCTGCTGTACTGCCTATGCTGCGAGGACGAACCCGGCGCGCAGATCGTGACCGCGGCGACCACGTACGACCAGGCCAGCATCATCCTGAAGATCGCGCAGAAGATCGCGCACCGCAGCCCGGAAATGGTCGACGCATTCGGGCTCGAGGTCATGGCCAAGGTCATCACGCGCTTGGAGATCGGCGCGTCGTTCAAGGCGGTACACGCCAAGGCGTCCACGCAGGATGGCCTCAATCCCAGCCATACGGGCCTGGACGAGATCCACGCCCACAAGACGGCGGACCTCCTGAACGTCCTGCAGTCCGCCGCCGGCGCGCGCCGCAGCCCCCTGTGGCTGTTCACCACGACCGAGGGATACGAGAACCCCGGCCCGTGGGCGGATATCCGGCGCTACGCCAAGCAGTTGTTGACCGGCGTTTTGGAAATGACCGACCACGACCATTTCCTGGTCGCCTTCTACGCGGTCGACGACGAGGACAAGGAATTCGACCCGACCTGCTGGCCCAAGGCCAACCCGCTGTGGGATGTGAGCGAGCCGCTCCGGGACGCGATCGCCAAGGAAGCGGCCGAGGCCAAGCAGATGCCGGGCAAGCTCGGCGAGTTCAAGATCAAGCGGCTCAACCGCCGGGCCGCTGCGGCCCATGCGTGGGTCGACGTGATGAAATGGAAGGCGTGCAACGGTCCGGTCGACTTGGAAAAGCTCCGAGGCCAGCCGTGCTGGGGCGGCCTGGACCTAGCCAGCACAACCGATTTGACCAGCTTTCGGCTGACGTGGTTGGTTGACGGGCAGTATTTCACTCACGCTTGGCGGTGGGTTCCGTCCGACGCCGTAGCTCAGCGGACCGAACGCGGTACCACGCCTTACGCCGCTTGGGTAACTTCCGGCTACTTGAAACAGACCGAAGGCAACGTGACCGATTACACGGTGGTGAGAAAGGATATTCTGGCCGCGCTCGAGGAGTTCCGACCGTCCAAGGTGGGGTTTGACTCATGGAACGCCCAGACTCTGGTAAACCAGCTAGTCGAGGATGACGTGCCAGGCGTGGAGTTCGTCCAGTTCATCCAAGGCACCCGGTCCTACCACCCGGCCGTACAGGCGGCCGAGGCGGCGTACATGGGCGGCAAGCTATCCCATGGCGGCGACCCCGTGCTGGCCTGGTGCGCCGCCAACGTGGTCATGAAGCAGGACGACAACCTCAATAATGCGCCGTCCAAAAAGCGGTCGGCAGAGAAGATCGATGACTTCTGCGCGTTCCTGATGTCGCTGGGGGTCGGTCTGGAGGCCGGCGAGGCCGAGCCGGAATATAAATTGCACATTTTCTGACCGTCCGGTATCGTGCAGCCATAAATACTAGGGGCAGACTATGCTCAAGCGCGCTTATTCGGTCCTGACGGTCAAATCGGTCGACGAGGAGCAGCGGATTATCCGCGGCACGGCCACGACCCCTACCGTCGATCGTCAGGGCGACATCGTTATGCCGCTGGGCATCAAGTACAAAAACCCCTTGCCGCTTCTGTGGCAGCACCAGGCCGACAAGCCTGTGGGCACGGTCAAGTTCGATCCGCCGACCGATAAAGGCGTGGACTTCGAGGCGCGCATCGCGCAGACCGACGAGCCCGGCACGCTCAAGGATCGGCTCGACGAAGCGTGGCAGAGCGTGAAGCTCGGCCTTGTTCGCACCACCTCTATCGGGTTTCGCCCCATTCCGGGTGAAGGCAACACAGAATTTATGAAGGGCGGCGGGACCCGCTTCCACAAGACGGAAGTAATGGAGCTCAGCCTCGTCACGATTCCGGCCCAGCCGGATGCCACGATCCAGCAGATTAAGTCTTTCGACCGCCAGCTCCTCGCCGCGACCGGCAAACAGGACGCTCCGGTGGTCCGTCTCACCCCTCCCGGCGACTCGGGCACGCGTTCCAAGTCACTCCCTACGCCCCAGGAGGGCAACAAAATGAATTTCGCCCAGAGCATCCAGCAGTTCGAAGCCGACCGGACCACCAAGTCCGCCCGCATGGTCGCCATCATGGAAGAGGCCGATAAGGACGGTGCGACCCTCAACGCCGAGCAGGCTGAAGAGTTCACCACCCTTGACGCCGAAGTGAAGTCGATCGACGCCCATCTCGCCCGTCTCGGCTCCATGGCCGAGCTCGCTGCCAAGGCCAAGCCGGTCGACCCGACCGCCAACGCCAAGGCCGCCGCCGAGTCGCGCAACTTCGCCACCGTGAAGTCGGCGCCGCAGCTGCCCAAGGGCACGCTGTTCACTCGCTCCGTGATCGCCAAGGCAGTCGCCAAGGGCTCGTACTCGGACGCCGTGGAAGTCGTCAAGCAGCGTTGGCCGGAGCAGGCCGACGAGATCAATATGATCCTGCGCGCCCCGGTCGCGGCCGGTACGACCACGGATGCCACCTGGGCCGCGCCGCTCGCGCACGCGCAGGTATTGCAGAACGAGTTTATCGAACTGCTCCGTCCGGAAACGATCCTTGGCAAGCTCAACCTGCGTCGCGTCCCGTTCAACGTCCTGATCCCGGGCCAGACCCAGGGCTCGACGGTCGCGTGGGTCGGCCAGACGGGCCCGAAGCCGGTCAGCGCGCTTGCGTTTGCCGATATCACGTTGGGCGTCAACAAGATCGCAGGCATCGTGGTCATCTCGGACGAACTGGCTCGCCTTTCGACCCCGTCCGCCGAAGCGCTGATCCAGGCCGATATGATCGCGCAGATCTCGCAGTTCATGGACGTGTCGTTCATCGATCCGGCTTCGACCGCGCAGACCGGCGTTCGCCCTGCCGCCGTCACAGTGGGTGCGACTGCCCACGTGGCATCGGGTACGGATGCTGACGCCCTTCGCGCCGACGTGCGCGCCCTGTATGCGGACTGGATCGCTACGAACCAGAACAATACGGGCGCCGCCTGGGTCACCACGCCGGGCCTGGCGATGGCTATCGGCATGATGCAGAACCCGCTCGGCCAGCCGGAGTTCCCAGGCGTCGGCGCCACCGGCGGTACGTTCATGGGCCTGCCCATGGTCGTCTCCGAGAGCGTCCCGAGCGACACCAACGGCACGTTGCTGGTCCTCATCAAGCAGAGTGAAATCCTGCTCGCTGACGACGGCGGCGTGACGATCGATGTCTCTCGCGAGGCTTCCCTGCAGATGAACAGCGCGCCGGACAACCCGGCCACGGCTGCCACCGTGTTCACCTCGCTGTGGCAGCAGAACCTGGTCGGCATTCGCGCGGAACGCTATATCACGTGGGCGAAGCGTCGTCCGCAGGCCGTTGCGTACATCAGCGGCGCCAACTACGGCGCGTAAGCGGTAAGATAGGTCCGGGCCTTTCGGGGCCCGGGCTTTTTATAGGAGCGCCACATGAAGCTGATCGCGAATAAACCGATCCGATACAAAGGCCAGCGCCATGAGGCTGGTGTCGAGTTCGAAGCCGACGAAAAATGGGGCGACCTTCTCCAGCGCACGGGCCAGGCGCGCATCTCCGGCGCCGAGCAGCCCCGCCGGCGCGGTCGGCCCAAGGGCTCGACCAATAAGCCGGTCGTCACCCATGACGCCAACGTGGTCACCACCGACCTCGTGACCAAGACCGACGACACGGACAGCGACCAGGACGAACAGTAAAATGCGATTTCTCGGCCTCGATATCAGCCGGACCAAAGCGGGTACGCTCTCTCCGGTCGACAATCGGGGTAACGGCGGCTGGTTTCCGTGGATCGTGCGCGAGCCGTACACGGGTGCCTGGCAGCGTAACGACGAAATCTGCGTCGATACGGCGGTGGAAAACCCGACCGTCTTCTCCTGTATCACGCTGATCGCGTCGGATATTGGCAAGCTGCGGTTCAAGCTGGTTGAGGATGACGATAGCGACGGTATCTGGGAAGAGACGACGAACCCCGCGTACAGCCCGGTGCTGCGCGAGCCCAACCCGTACCAAAACCACATCCAGTTCAAAGAGCAGTGGATCACCTCCAAGCTCACGCGCGGTAACACCTACGTGCTCAAGTCGCGCGACCAGCGCGGCGTAGTGAACGCCCTTTACATTCTCGATCCGACGCGCGTAACCCCGCTGGTGTCGCCCGACGGCTCGATTTTCTATCAGCTCGGCCTGGACAACCTCGCCGGCCTGCAGGTCGACAACGTGGCCGTCCCTGCGTCAGAGATCATCCACGACCGGATGAACTGCCTGTTCCATCCGTTGGTAGGCATCAGCCCCCTCTTTGCCGCCGGCCTTGCCGCGCTCATGGGCATGCGGATCCAGCGCAACTCCGCCACGTTTTTTGCCAACGGCGCCAAGCCCAGCGGAATTCTGACCGCGCCCGGCACGATCCCGGAGGCGAAGGCCAAGGAACTGGCGGACTATTGGAACGCCAATTTCACCGGAAACAACGCCGGTAAGATCGCCGTGATGGGTAACGACCTGAAGTACCAGGCCATCACCCAGAACTCCGCCGAGTCGCAGCTTATCGCCCAGCTCCAGTGGACGGCTGAGACCATCTGCGGCGTCTTCCACGTGCCGGCGTACAAGGTGGGCGTAGGCACGCCGCCCAGCTATAACAATATCGAAGCGCTCGACCAGGGCTACTACAGCCAGTGCCTGCAGACGCTGATCGAGGCGCTCGAGCTGACGCTGGACAATGGCCTCGCGCTGCCGGCGTATATTGGTGTCGAGCTTGACCTCGACGGCCTGCTCCGTATGGACACGACCACGCTTTACAAGACGGTCGGCGACGCCATCGGCCAGACGCTCATCACGCCTAACGAGGGCCGCCGCAAGTTGGGCCTCAAGCCGCTGCCCGGCGGGGACGCGCTGTTTATCCAGCAGCAGAACTACTCCGTCGAGGCGATCGCTAAGCGGGACGCGCTGGCCGATCCGTTCGTGCAGACCACGCCGACCAATATCCCGGACCCGCCCGTCGAGCCCACCGACGACACCGCGGCAAAATGGTACGATGATTTCACGAAAGCCCTGCGACTGGAGTTGACCGCGTGAACGATCCGACCCAGTTTGCCCAGCAAGTGGCCGAGCTTATTCGCGAGCAGGTCGCGCGCGCCACGGCGCCCCTGATCGAACGCCTTGCCACGCTGGAGGCTCGACCCGAACCGAAGGACGGTACCAGCGTCACGGTCGAGGACGTGATGCCTACGCTGCTGGCCTCCATCCCTGCGCCCATCGCCGGCGAGCCGGGCACCAGCGTCACGGTTGAGGACGTGATGCCTACGCTGCTGGCCGCCATCCCTGCGCCCATCGCCGGCGAGCCGGGCACCAGCGTCCAGTTAGACCAGGTACTCGCAGTTATCACCCCCCGCGTGGACGAGGCGATCGCCGCGCTACCGGTGCCGAAAGACGGCGTCAGTGTTTCCCTGGACGACGTAAAGGGCCTGATCGAGTCGAACATGGCCGGTTGGGCTCTTGATTTTGAACGCCGGGCTCACGACACGCTTGGCCGCGCGCTCGATCGTATGCCTGCGCCCAAGGACGGTCGCGACGCCACGAGCCTGGAGGATATCGATCTAGTGCTGGCCGAGGACGGCCGTACGCTGGTCGTGCGCTTCCTCGCCGGCGACGTGGTGCGCGAGAAGTCGATTCGTCTGGCCACGATTCTGGACCGCGGCGTATTTAAGCGCGGCGACACCTACGAGCCGGGCGACGCTGTGAGCTGGGGCGGCGCCCTGTGGATTGCGCAGACCAAGACCGGCGACAGCCCGGACGAGTCCCGCGACGGTACGCCATGGCGCCTGGCGGTCAAGAAAGGTCGCGACGGTAAGGATCTGCGGCCCGACGACATCAAGAGCGCCGAGGTGTACCGCCTGCGAGGCAACCGCACATGATGCTGGTCACGCTCCAGCAGGCGTCCGACCACGTCCGGGCGGACAACACCGACCCGATGCTGCCCCTGTATATCGCCGCCGCGTCGGCCGCGGTCATCAATTACCTGGACGGTGGCGCGGATAGCTTCCTGGACACGGCTGGCTTCGTGCCGCTGGACACCGCCGGCGACCCGATCGGCGTTCCATACGAGGTGATGGCCGCCACGCTCTTGCTGCTCGGCGACTTCTATTCGAACCGCGGCGAAGACCAGACGACCAACTGGGCCGGACAGTTCGCCTACTTGCCGCCGGCGGTTACCTCCCTGCTCTATCCGCTCAGAATGCCTACTCTCCGATGACCCTCGCCGCCGGTCGCCTGCGCCACCGTGTCCGGATCGAGCAGCCGGTGGATACGCGCGATCCCGACACCGGCGGCGTTATCACCACATGGCAACTCGTGGCCGAGGTGTGGGCCGCGATCGAGCCGTTGAGCACGCGCGAATTTATCCAGGCCGCAGCGGTCCAGTCGTCCATCACCGGCCGGATCGTCATCCGTTACCGCGACGGGTTGGCGTCCAATCTGCGCGTCGTCCATAACGGTCAGGTGATGAACCCCGCCGGCTGGTTGCCTGACAAGGACAGCGGCTTGGAGTACGTGACCGCCCCGTACACGCTCGGAGACAACCTCCGTGACTGACTGGCTCGTCATGGCCACCGGGCCAAGCATGTCGCCCGAGCTCGCCGCGCGAGCGGTAGGTCACAACGTGGTCGCCGTGAGCGACGCGTACCGCCTTTTGCCGGAAGCCAAGGCCCTGGCCGCCAGCGACGCGGCGTGGTGGCGCGCGTATCCCGAGGCGGGCGAGTTCGCCGGGCGCCGCTTCACCGTCGGGCGTGACGTGCCGGCAGCCGAGCGCCTCGCGCTGCCCACTTCGACCAATTCTGGCCTGCTTGGCTGCCATGTGGCCCAGTTGCTCGGTGCGACCCGCATTTTCCTGTTCGGCGTGGATCTGGCAGGGACGCACTATTTCGGCCCGCACCCGGCGCCCTTGCAGAACACATTGCCCGCGCGTTTCGATATGATGCGCAAAGCCTTCGCGCGCTGGACCGGCGTCCCTATTTTCAATTGCTCGCCGATCAGCACCCTTGCGTGCTTCCCGTTCGCCGACCCCGAGGACGTTCTATGCTGACCACCTTCTCCGGCCGCCGCGCATCGCAGGACGAGGGAGAGCTGACGGCGTTCTGCGACTACCTGCGCGCGGCCGGCGTCCGCAAGTACTGCGAGCTCGGAAGTAGAGAAGGCGATACGTTTTTTCATGTGCTGTCCGCGCTCGGCGCACAGTCCAGCGGTGTCGCGGTGGACCTCCCCGGAGGATTGTGGGGCAAGTCGACCACCGGTGCCCAGTTGTCCAACGCGATCGACGCGCTCAATGCGCGAGGCCATAGCGCCCGCATGATCCTGGGCGATACGCGATCCGACGGCACGCAGCGCATGGTGCGCAGCTACGGCCCGTACGACGCCATCCTGATCGATGGCGACCACACTTACGGGGGCGTGAAGGCCGACTGGGAAGCGTACCGCGACTTGGCGCCGATCATCGCCTTCCACGATATTGTTGGTGAAGGCCAGTTCGAGCGCGTCACGCGCCGCGGCGTCGAGGTGCCCCGCTTGTGGGCCGAGATCAAGGCTAGCGGCGCCAACGTGGTCGAGTTCGTCTCGCCCGGGTCGGCTATGGGCATCGGAGTGGTAATCGTATGAGCGTTGCGGATCTCAAATTCTGCGCTTGCATGGGTCCGCAAGGCTTGGACGCCTTTTGCCCTTGCGTTATGCGGCAGAATGGGTTGGCTCCGAGCACCCCAAGTTGGACCGACCTCGATCAGGCACGGCTCAATGCGTTCGTCGAGAAGATGAAAGAGCGGAGGGCGCAAGATTGATTACCCTGATCGCCAGCCCGCGCGCCCCGCACCAGATGACCCACGCGACGGCCATGGCGGCCGGCCTGCTCCGTCACGGTTTGCGCAGCACGCTGACGCACCGCGCGGCCAACACCGGCCCCGACGATACGGTCATCTGCTGGGGCTGGCGTGAGGGCGTGCAGCATCGCGACCGTGGCGCCCAGGTGCTCGTCATGGAACGCGGCTATCTGGGCGACCGGTTCAACTGGACCAGCCTGGCGTGGAACGGTCTGAACAATCGCGGCGAGATGCCCATTGTGGACGACCACGGCGAGCGCTTCCGCCAGCATTTTGACCACCTCTACCGCGAGTGGAATCCTGCCGGCCAATACACGCTCATCTGCGGCCAGGTGCCGGGCGATATGAGCCTGCAGGGTCGTGACCTCCATGCGTGGTACGAGCGGCAGGCTGCGCTCCACCCGGACGCGCTGTTCCGTCGCCATCCGCTGGCGCACCGCCGCGAGCAACCTCGGCCCGTTCGTGGCGCCATCGACCTGGTGGGCAACCTGGACAGCGCGCTCGCCGGCGCACGGCTGGTTGTGACATGGAATTCCAATGCTGGCGTCGACGCGCTGCTCGCCGGCAAGCCCACCCATGTGGAAGACGCGGGTGGAATGGCGTACGGTATCGACGAAACGAACCGCGAGCCCTGGCTGCACCGCTTGGCCTGGCGCCAGTTCACGCTCGAGGAAATCACGTCAGGTCTGGCGTGGGAGGTGGCCAATGGCTGATTTCACCATCGAAGGCCTGGACGATGTGCTCTACGCGCTGGCCAACCTGCCCGACTCGATCACGAAGAACGCGGCCCCCTTTGCCATGCGCAAGGGCGCGGCGGTTATTGCGGCCGAGGCGAAGCGCCGCGCGCCGATCCTGCGCAACCCGACCGATGACCGCACCGTGGGGCTCATTCGCGACCAGATTGCGGTCCGCAAGCGGAAGCGCAAGCCGGCGGGTATCGCCATCGCCTATTCCGTGGGTGTGCTGGGCGGCGCGGCGCTGACCGAGAAAAGTACGAAGAAAACGCGCAAGGCTGGCAGTGTTGGCAAGACCACCGACCTCAAGACCCGGCCCGCCTACTGGCGCTTCCTGGAGTTCGGCACGGAGAAGCAGAAGTCCCAGCCGTTCCTGCGCCCCTCGCTGGACGCCAAGGCCGGGGAGGCTATTGACGCCATCGCCGAGGGCTTCCGAGCCAGTCTGGCCCGCGCGGTCACCAAGGCGCTCAAAGCATGATCCCGCCCCTCTTTCCCATCCTTTCCGGTAATGCAGCGGTTACCGCGCTGCTCGGCGCGGCGCCCAACACGCGCGTCTACCCGTTCGGAGAGGCGCCGGCCAAGCCGGTCTACCCCTACGTGACTTGGCAGATTATCTCCGGCACGCCCGAGGTGTATCTGGCGGACCGCCCGGACATCGACGACGTGCGCGTGCAGATAGATTGCTGGGGTGACGGCGGCGCCGGTAAGAATGGCGCGGCCAGCGTGAACAGCGTGGCGGACGCGATCCGCAACGTGCTTGAGGGCCATGGGTACATGGTCGATTTTGGCAATACCGAACGCGACCCCGATACGGTAAGCTACCGCTACCGTATGGATTTTGAGTTTTGGACACACCGAGGATAACCCCGTGGTAATGAAGACCCAAGGCAGCGACCTTTACGTGCTCGTCCCCGCCGAGGGTACGGGCGATCCCACCATTCTGCGCGTCAACTGCGTGACGGACATCACCGGTGTCGGCGCCGGCACGGCCGACCAGGTTGAGACGACCTGCCTCTCCGAGCTGACCGATCGTACCTACGTGGGCGGCCTCTCCAGCCCCGGCCAGGTGACCTCCAGCACCAACTACGACGTGAACGACGCCTCGCTGGACGAGCTGCAGGCGTTGCGCGACAGCCGCGCCAATACCCAGTTCTACGTCGGCTTCTCGGACGGCTCGGTTGCCGGCACGGATCCGGACGCACGCCCTCGCCCGACCGTTGGCGGTGGCGGCACGGTCACCTTCCCGGCGACGCGCTCGTTCGTCGAGTTCACCGGCTACGTGGCCGAGTTTGGCATGGACTTCGCGGCCAATAACGTGGTCAAGTCGCCGATCACGATCCAGCGGTCGGGCTCCGTGGTCATCCACAAGGCGACCACGCCGCTCAACCCGCAGTCGTAACCCTTTCGCACCGACCGGGGAGCCACGGCGCTTCCTGCCTGGACGCCGCCCCGGTCGGTGCGATCTTCACTGACAGGCAGAAACCCATGAACCCGTTTGAAGAAATTGGCGCCTATGCGCCGGACGCTCCGGTCGCTCACGATGTCGAGTACAAGGGCAAGACGGTGCGGATGTGGTTCGTCCAGCACAGCTACGCCCGCTTCCTCGACCAGGTGGTCAAGCCGGAAGTGAAGGAAGGCCAGCGCCAGGAACTGGTCGTGCTGGGCAATATCGTCCGCTTTGATGCCGAGGGTAAGGTCGCGCCGACTTACGCCCAGCTCGAGAAGATCGACCAAGGCTTCGTCAAGGTCCTGATCAAGATTGCCTACGGCGTGAACGGGATCGACGTGGACGCCCCGGCGGACGAGGTAAAAAACTAACGCCCCTCGAGGAGTTGTGGCACGAGCTGGCCACGATGCTCGGGGGAACCGTTGGGGAGTTGAAGGCGCGCATGAGCGCGGTGGAGTTCAACGGGTGGTTGGCGTACCGAGACAAGTGGGGCCCGATGGACCTCACGCGGCGATACGATCGACCCGCCGCGCTACAAGGGCACCTGACTCGCATCATGAATGGCGACAAGGGTAGTAAGATGCAGGACATGATGCCGTGGCCGATTTACCGGTCACTGAGCGAGGCTGAACAGTTTGCACGGGAGTTGATGGGACATGGCTAGCCAGTCGCTAGGTACGCTGACCATTGACCTCCAGGCCAAGACGGCCAACCTGCAGAACGACCTCGGAAAGGCGCAACGCCTAACCGAGCAGACGATGGACAAGATCAGCAAGGCGGCCACGGCGGCGGGTGCTGCCATTGGCGCGGGCATCGTGGCCGGGTTTGTTGCGGTCGAGGAAGCGGTCCGTCGCTCCATTGATACGATGGACGAGTTCAGCAAGTCCGCGCAGAAGGTAGGCATTTCCACGGAGGAGTTCAGCAAGCTGGCTTACGCGGCCAAGCTGTCCGACGTGTCCACGGAAGACCTCACGACTACGCTGGCCAAGCTCTCCAAGAACCAAGTAGAGGCAGCGAAGGGCACTGCCGCGCAGGCGCAGGCATTTTCCTCGCTGGGCATCGCGGTCAAGAATGCGGATGGTTCACTGCGTTCACCTACGGCGGTCCTAGGCGACCTGGCCGACTTGTTTCAAGCGTTGCCGGATGGCGCCGGCAAGACCGCCATTGCGATCCAGTTGCTTGGCAAGTCCGGCGCCAACGCGATCCCGCTGCTGAACGGTGGCGCGGCGTCCCTCAAGGAACTGGGCGACGAGGCCGAGCGGTTCGGCATCGTGATCGACACGCTGACCGGCAAGGCCGCTGAGGAGTTCAACGACAACATCACGCGGCTGCAGGCACAGGTTGCGGGATTCGCCACGCAGTTGGCGGCCAATCTGCTGCCCGACCTGCTGGTGCTCGAGCAGCGCTTCCAGGACGTGAGCAGCCAAGCCGACTCGGTCAAAACGGTTGGCGATGCCGTGCGCTACGTGTATGACACGGTGCAGCTGGCCGTCATCGGCGTGCAGGGTCTGGTCGCTCAGTTCAAGCAGCTGGCGGCCGCGGCCAAGCTGGCGGCCGATTCGACCGGCCCGCAGGCGCTCAAGAACCTGGCGACCGGGACGTTCAGTTCAACCATCAAGCAGGATAAGGCTGACCTCGATGCCGCGACGGCCAGCGCCAAGGAATTGAAGGCCGCAGGTAAGGACGTGCTGTCCACCTTCGGCCAGGGCTCGGGAAAGAGCGCGGCGGGTATCGCCGCAGCTTTTGAGAACAGCGTACCCAAGGCCGCCACGCCCAGCCCGGTGTCGGACAGCGACGCGCTCAAGAAGCAGCAGGCGTTCCTCGACGCTCAGAAGAATGCCGCGGCGGCCAGCAAAGCCCAATCCGAAGCGGACCGCGCCGCACGTAAAGCCCAGGCCGAGGCGGAAGCCCAGGCCAAGCGCGTCGCGTCGGCCACGCTGGACATGCAGAAGGCGATCGACGACGCCAGCCAGTCGCTGAACAAGACGAACATCCCAGCCGTCGACGCCTACAACGAAGCACTCGTGAAGATCACGGAGCAGGCAGCCAAGTACACGAAGGACGGCATCCCAAGCGCGCAGGTCGACGCGTTCACGGACAAGATGAAAGCGCTGGCCAAGGCGACTGAGGACGCCACGTTTGCTCAAGAGCAACTCGCCACGCACGGTCAGACGTTGGACCTTGCTGCGCAGGCCAAAGACGCCCAGAGCGCCGCGGCAGGCGTGGTCGGGCTGGCATCGGCCAACCGTGATTACGAGAAGAGACTGGAGGCGCTGGACAAGCAGTTCGAGTCGCTTCAGATCACCCCGGAAGATTACCAGTCCCAGCTGCAGTCCCTCGACACGATCCACCAGAAAACCATCTCGGACCTACAGAAGCAGGCCGATACCGCCGGCGAGTTCGCGAAAACGGCGGCCAAGGGGATCCAGGACGCCATTGCCGACGCGCTTACGGGCGAGGGTTTCAAGGGAGGCATTAAAGGCTTCCTGGGGGGCATTGCCGACATGCTCCGCAAGGCCGCGGCTCAGATCGTCGCGGCGGATCTTGCCAAGTACCTGTTCGGCAATTATGACAAGACTGGCCAGGTGGGCGGACTGTTCGGCGGGTCGGGTGGCGCAGGCGGTCTACTCAGCGGCCTGTTGAGCGCCAATGGCGGCACGGCGTCCCGCTACGAGGCAGCCAGTATCGCCAACTCCGAAGCCGCCGTGACCGGCGCGTCGGATAGTGGCGGCGGTTGGTTGAGTAGCCTGCTGGGTCTGTTCGGCGGTGCGCGCGCCAATGGCGGCCCTGTGATGGCGGGCATGGGCTACCTTGTGGGGGAGCACGGTCCCGAGTTCTTTCGGCCGTCTAGCGCGGGAAGCATCTCGACCAATGCCGCAACGCGCGGCATGAGCGGAGGCGGCCGCGCCATCAATGTGTATGTGCAGCCCACCACGAGCCGCCGGACCGCCGATCAGGTAGCATCCGCCACAGAGCGTAAGTTGCGTGTTGCCTCCGGACGGAACGGATAATGGCTTTCTACCCTATCAGTATCGCGCAGTGCCCGGGCTTTGGCTTCACGGGCGGCCCTGAGTTCCAGACCGACATCAAGAACGCCCAGAATGGTCGAGAATATCGTAACGGTGACTGGGCTATTTGCCGCCACAAGTACACGGTGCCTTTCATAGCCGTGCCAGACGAGGCATACCTGTCGATAAAGGAAGTCTTTCTCATTGTGCGGGGCAGGTTGCACACCTTCCTTCACAAGGACTGGGCTGACTATCAAGCAGAGAACTCAGAGTTTGCAGTGGCTGACGGAATTAGCGTCGCATACCGGCTGAAGAAAACGAGTCAGGTGGGCGCGGCGAGCTACGAGCGCATCATCACAAAACCACAGTTGGATGGCCTATCAGTGACCATCAATGGTGTTGTACAGGCCACGAATACCTACTCGGTGGATTCGCTAACCGGACTTATCACCTTCGACAACGCGCCCCCGCTCAACACTGTGTTGCGTTGGAGCGGAACGTTCGACGTACAAGTGCGTTTTGACATTGACTACCTTCCTTTCAGCTTGGACAACGCCAACGCAGGAGGATACTTGCAGAACGGAAGTGTTGACCTTATCGAGGTCTTGGACGAATGAGTCGCACCGTACCCACGCCGCTCATCTACCGCTTCACGCCCGGGGGAACCACGCAGTGCGCGCTGCTGCAGATCCGACCCTCGCGTATGCCTGCGTTCGGCATCACGTCTCTGGATACCGATGTTACGTACGATGCAGGCGATAGCCTCGGGCCGATCACCTATCGCGCGAAGAACGGTTTCACCCCTTCCGATCAGGTCTCGGCCATGGACCTGAGCGTGGACAATGCCGAGGCATCGTCACTCCTCTCGCAGTTCACCTTTGACGGCATGACACCCGAAGCGATTGACCAGGGCGAGTACGACGGCGCGCCATTCAAACTCATGCTGGTGGACTACGAAGCTCTCACGGCGGGGCACGTCATCATTAGCGGCGGCACGGTGGGTCAGGTACGGCGCTCTGACACGGGGGCGGCCACGATTGAGCTCCGCTCCTTGCTTCAGCAGCTCAAGCAGCGCGCCATCATTGAGCTGACCTCGATCAGTTGTCGCGCGTCCTTCGGCGACGAGCGCTGCAAAATGCCGCTGGTCTGGGTCGATGCGACCGTCACCGAGGTGGGGCCCGAAGACGACCGCACGTTCAAAGTATCCGCCCTTCCCGATGGGTTCGTCGTGCCGGGAATGGTGTGGTGGCAGAGTGGTACCGCCGAAGGCCGTGAGTACGAGATCGAGGACTACGATCCTGTGACCGAATTGCTCACCCTGGTGTTCCCCACCTATTTACCGGTGCAGGTAGGCGACACCATGAAAATCCGCCGCGATTGCGACAAGTCGAAGGATATGTGCAAGAGCTATCTCAATTTGCTCAACATGCGCTCCGAGGCCGATATGCCGCGAGCCAATGCGACGGACCTGCAAGCCCCCGGCGGGGCGGCTTGATATGCGTGTTCTGGGTCCCGCGCTGACTGATGAGGAGCGCACACGCTTCCTTGCCGCAGCGCGTTCCCTGCGGGACGCCCGGACGCGATTCAAGCATCAGGGCAGGAGCAGCCGTGGCGTCGACTGCGCGGGGTTGCTGGTGTACGGGATGGCCGCCGCAGGACGCACCTTGAAGGATGCCGACGGCTATGGGCGTACGCCGTACAAGGCTCGCCTCGAGGGTTTACTCGAGGAGAATTTCGGCGCCCCGCTGGACGCCGCCGAGCCGATGGCCGAAGGGGATATCGTCCTGCTCAAGATGGTCGGTGACCCGTCGCACGTTGGCATAGTTACCGACCACCCCAGCGGCGGTTACGCTATCCTCCATTCCTACGCGCAACAGCGAATGGTCGTCGAGCATCGCATGGACGACGAGTGGATCGGATACATCTACATGAGGTTTAGACCCTAATGTCTGGCGGCCAAATCGGTACAGTAGTCGGCGGGGCCATCGGCGCCTATTTTGGCGGCACGGTCGGCATGCAGATCGGCATGGCCGTGGGCGGTTACATTGGGGGCGCCATCGACCCCACGAAAATTTACGGCCCCAAGATCGGCGATGGTCAATCGCAGTCAGGTACAGACGGCACGCCGATCGCGTGGATCCAAGGCACGGCGCGCATCGCAGGCACCCTTGTGGCTGTCACTGACCGCCGGCAGGTCAAAAAGAAGGACAGCGGCAAGGGGAGCGGCACGGAGAACGTAACCTACGAAGCGCACCAAGACTTTGCCATTCAGATCTGCGAGTCGAGTGAGCTACGTGGGACGACTATCGTCGGCGTCCTGCGCATCGAGATGGACGGCAAACTCGTGTACGATGCCACGCCGGGGAGCCCCATCCGAAAGGATAGCCTGCAGTTCATCCAGGGCGTCGACTTTATGTACGGCGCCGAGGACCAGGAACCCCACCCGACACTCGAAGCGTTCTTCGGCGTGGGTAACACGCTTGCGTATCGGGGCTACCTCACGGCGGTGTTCAAGGACTTTAACCTGACGCCGCAAGGAGACCGCATTCCGAGCTTCGTGTTCACGCTGCAGGCTGCGAACCTGGACGGTGCGACGTTTATCCGACTCACCGACGGGTTCAAGTATCTCGAAGCGGAAAATCCGGATCCTGGCATCATCCCGCCCTACGACCCGGGCTTCGACGACTCACTGTGGTTCTACGGTCGAGGCGGCTTTGGCTCCAATTTGAACAACGAGTACTTCGCCAACACCCGCAACACGCTGATCATCTCCCCCGGGTCGACGTACTGGCTACGTAAGCCTTACCTTTCGGTGGGCAAAGCGGTTGCCGCGAACGTTCGGGTATATGTCGACGATCACTGCACACTGTGGTGGAACGGTGAGAACCAGGGCAACCGTGGCCAGACCAACGTCTTCGGCTACACGATCCCCGCGGAGAAAGTTCTCGAAAAGAACATGTGCGTCCTGTGCGTGGTCAATGAAAACGGCGGCGAGGGGGCGAACATCTTCGCCGGCATGGATATCTGGCCCGTCGGTGCACCCGCGCCCGACTACCCGCAGACGTTGACGCTCGCCGAGGTAGTGACAGCCATTTGCGTGCGTGGCGGTCTCGATCCGTCGTTCATCGACGTGTCGGAGCTCTACGGTTACATCGTCAAGGGCTATCCGATCGCCACGCAGGCATCCGCCACGGATTGCTTGTCGCCGCTGTTGTCCGCCTATTTTTGCTACGCGAGCGAGTACGACGGCTTGCTTCACTTCCGAGTGCTTGGCCAGGATGCTGACATCACCATCAATCCGCTCGACCTCATTGAGAGCGACACGGGTACTGACGGTGCGAGCGTGATTTCCAACACCCGTAACCAGGAGACTGAGTACCCGCGAAAGCTGACGACGACGTACTACGATCCCGATCAGAATTATGCAGCGGTCACGGTGACCTACGAGCGCAACAGCAAGGACGTCAACGCCATTGGAGAGCAGGCGTTCCAGATCCCCGTCGTCTTCTCGGCCGACGATGCGATGGCCGCCACGGTCAAGGCGCTCAAAGCAACGTGGGCCGCGCTCGAAGGCGTGGCGGAATATTCCTTGCCGCTGATCGGTCGTGGTGGGGAAAACTACCTCGGCATCGCCGCGGGCGATCCTCTATTCTTCAACGGGAAGCGTTGGGTCGCTGAGGAGGTCACGATCAGCCACAACATGCTGCATCTGAAAACCACCTACAACCGGCAGAGCGCGTACAAGACCACCATTCAGGCGATCCCGGCCAACCCGCCGATCCCCCCGGTGAGCCAGGTGGGCGGCCCGACGACGCTGTACGCCATGAACCTGCCGTCGCTGCGTACGAAAGACCAGTACGGCGTCTACCTAGCCGTGGGTGGCGAGACGACGGCGTGGGCCGGCGCTACGGTGCAGATTTCCTACGACGCGGGCGAAACGTGGGCTGACGCGCTGACGGCCACGGATGAATCGGTCATGGGCTTGCTGACCACGGATCTGAGCACCGATCCGGCAGCGACGGTCGGCGTCTCCGTGAATGGTGAGCTTTCTACGGTCACCTCCGGGCAATTGGCCGCGCAGGGCAATCCGATGGCCATTCTTTCGTCCACCGACATTGCCGAGGTGGGGCAGTTCCGTGTCGCCACGGAGACCGGCGATGGGCTCTACACGCTGTCGGAGCTGGTGCGCGGCCAGAAGGGCACGGCGATCGCCGCACACGTCACGGGTGACCGTTTCACGATGCTCGACTCGGTGTACTTTTTCCCGGTCGACCTATCGTATGGTGAGACGGAGCTTCAATTCCGCGCCATCACGCTGGGTGGCACGATAGACGAAGCCACGGTGGTCACGCTGGTGTATCGTCCGGACGACGAGGTCATCCTCGACGGCGGTGGAGACCCCCTGTAATGGCTGTCACGCTTAAATACCGCTTCGCCATGCGGCGGCGCACCGCTGCCGACTGGGTATCTCTGAACGAGGTGCTCATCCAGTCGGAGTGGGGCCACGAGAGCGACACCAACCGGCTGAAGATCGGAGACGGCGTCACACCGTGGAATGGCCTGCCGTACTCCGGAGCAAGCCCCTCCGGGGTGGCGGCCGGCGACTATGGAATGGACCCCACCACGCAAGCCCTTGTGGGCTTTACGGTCGACGAGAATGGCGTCATTACGGCGGCGCGCGCTGTGCCGCTCATCGCGGGTAATGGGCTTAGCTTCGACATCGACCCGACCACGGGGGCGGTTACGCTCTCCGTGAATAGCTTCGTGGCAAATAATCGCGTCACTCGGGATGGCAACACGCGTGTCACCCGTAACGGCGACATCCGCGTGATTCGATAGGAACCGTCATGGCAAATGTAACCATCAATGATCTACCGGCTAAAACCGGAACACTCGCAGGCACCGAGAAGTTCGAGGTCGACGACGGCGCCAGCAAAAGCGTGACTTCCGCGCAGCTGGCCATCCTGGCGCAGCTCATCACTGTGCGGGCCATGACGAGCACGTCAGACACGCTGGTGCTCGCCGACGCGGGTAACGCCGTTCATGCGGCAAACGCCGCGGCCATCACGGAGACGATCCCGACCAATTCGGCTGTCCCCTACCCTATCGGCACGTCGATCCTCGTGCGCCAGACAGGTGCCGGCGTGGTCACGGTGACGCCCGACACGGGAGTGACGCTACGCAATGGGTTGGCCACGTCTAAGACGGCCGGACAGTACCAGGGTTCCATCTCGCTGCACAAGATAGGCACCGACGAGTGGTATCTCGACGGCACCGTGGCGGCTTCCTGATGCCTCGGCCGGCATTCATCGGTGCGATCGACGCGGGCCATGCCGGACCGCCGCCGGGCGTCGCCTACGCTTCCCTGCTGCACCTCGACGGGGCGGATGGCAGCACCACGTTTACGGACTCGCAGGGGCGGACGTGGGCGCGAAATGGCACACACACCAAGATCTCGACGGCGCAGAGCAAGTTCGGCGGCGCGTCGATGAAGGTGGGCAATGGTGGCGAGACAGGTGGCAGCACGGCCAATGGCATCAAGACGAACAACACCTCCGACCTGGTGTTCGGTACGGGCGCCTGGACGATCGAGTGGCAGCAGTTCTGGTCCAGTTTCGCTGATTTCCAGACGGTGCTGGATAAGGGTGGAACAGGCAGCGGCGCGCTGTTGCTTCAGACATCTTCTGGCAGCGGGCAGATTTCGGTCTACGTCAATGGAGCGACGGTCCTTGCGGAGCCGACGGCTCCGGCCACGGGTGTGTGGCTACAGTACCAGCTGAAGTACGACGGCACCGTGTTGACCCTCACCCGGGAGGGCGCGACGCCAGTGACGCAGACCCTATCCATCAATCTAACGAATACCGCGCAATTTAGCTGGGGTGCGTACGCAGATGGGACCTACGCCACCGACTCCTACCTCGACGAGTGCCGGATTACCAAGGGCACCGCGCTTCCCTACGCTACGCAGACTGCGCCTTGGCCAGACTGATCACTTCCGATACCGCCGGCCGCGCCACGCACCGGCCGCGCGGATCGGCCAGTCGGAGGCCCAAGGCGGCATGCGATTCATAATGGCCACGTACTCCTCGCACGAGCCATACCCGATCGGTACCTCGCTCACGTTCTCGTCGTACACGTGCTGCACGATCGGGTAGCCTGCGGCTTCGAGGTTCACCTGGCTGTGGCGGAGGATCCGGTTCGCACTGGCCTGCACGACATTCTCCAGCAGCTTGCCGGAGTAGGTATTCATCCGCTGCCAGCCCGGTGCGCCCATCTTGGGGTTGGTGTTCCACCCCTCGTACGATAGCTCCAGACCGCGCCAGGTTTGCGCCGACTGCTTGAGGCGGGGCGCGTGGTATACAAGGTACGATCGGTCCAACAGCGTGCAATACAGCACGTCTCCGTCGACTACATAGGACAGGCCCGAGTCCGTGCCGTCCATCCGCATGACCGGAAAGGTCGTACCGGGCTGCAGCACGGCGCGCACCGCCATCCCTTCCAAGCCGTGAAGGTAGGGTTGCCAGTTGAGCTTCTGGCCGCCGCCGAGGAACACGATAGCCGGGCTGGCTTTGCGCCAAGCAAGGATGATTTCCTTGGCCTCCGCCTCGGTCCCTTCGAAGCCCATCGCCATAAGCGCGCCGATCCAGCCAAGGAAGCCCAAGGCGAGCTCGGTCACCTTGCCTTTCTTGCGCAGCGGGTGATGCGAGCCGCCATGCAGCTTCGGGTAGTCGAGGATCGTCTCGAGAGGAATGCCGAAGGTCTGCGCGGCGGACGCTTCGTAAATCTTACCGTGCCCACGGAACACTTCGATCCGCCATGACTCATTAGCCAGCATGGCAGTCACGACGGCTTCAATGGCCGAATAGTCCGCACAGATCAACTCATGCCTTGGAGCCGCCACGAACAGCCCGCGCAAGCTGCCCGACACGGCCAGCATCGCATCACCGAACATGAGCTCCACCGTGGCAAGGTCACGCGTGCCGATGGCGGTCAGCGCGTCCTCGGCGGCCTCTGCGCCCCACTCTACTTTTCGGGCGGTCATATAACGTGGGTGAGGGCTAAGAAAAAAGCCCATGCGACGAGGGCGACTAGTATCACCACAATGTGAAAAAGTCTAAAGTCCTCGTTTTTCACCCGACGTTCTCGCCTTGATTGGCGGGACCCCAAACACCCAGGCCGTACGGCCAGTTACCCGAGGCGGAATGAGGAAAAAACTCTTTGACGACTTCGTTCATGCTTTGTTTGACGACGTCGAGCATTCCTTCCCCTGAGTGAAAAAGATGTGCGCAAGGCGCGCTGCGACGTATGATCTCAACCATCATCTCTTCCGCGGTTTCTTTACGCACCGCGTCAACAGGCAGAAGGTCGCCGGCATCATTTTTAACGTAGTACTGAGTGCTCAATTGGATTCTCCGATGAGTATTTTTGCGTATAGGGGAAGCACCACGTAGGTTTCTTTATCCCACTCGGCCATTCGTTTAGCGGCTTCCGATGCTTCTTCCCAGCTACGGAAAAAGCACTCGACCTCTTTCCACACAAGCTCTCCGTCGCTTTTCTGAAGCATGTACGCTACGGCACGGAGAGTGTAAGGGCTGAGCGGACGGTCATTGGTATCACGCATGACAAACAACCCACAATGCTATGCCTGCCGTACAAACCACGGTTCCTAGCACTGTAGTGACGGCCAAAATATTGTCGTGAATGAAATTAATCATGACTGACTCTCCTCAAGGTGCAACGAGCGTAACGCATACTGACGAAGCTGTCAATGCCGGCGCCTTTCAAAAAGTACGCGACGAGGGATCGGCAGAAAAGCCCCACTCTACCTTTCGAGCGGTCACTCAACTAACTCCATATCGGTGGCGAAAGGAAGCTGCACAGAACCCATGTAACAATATTTGCCGAACGTGTTCATAACGTCCCACAGTGGCCACTCGGACCAGCCGTCCACTTCCTTCGGCATAGCCCGGTATCGTTCCGGGAGTTCGTTTAGCTGCTTCTGAAACTCGGCACGGCCGAAGTCAGTCAAGCGAATGCGGACCTTACGATTGAGGTTGAGGATCATTCCAGCGTCTCCAAGTATTGCTCCGCCTCGGCCCGTGTCGTAAAGGCACGGTACGGCGGAAAGTCCGTCCAGGGATGCTTGCGTGACCGACGCATCTGGAGCACGTAGCGCCACCCGTCACGCGTGGGCGCGATGATCACTTTGTACTCGGTGCGGGTTGTGAGGGCGGTGGTCACGGGCCGATCGCTCGGTAAGTGTTTTCAGTTGCGCCGTTGTGTTCAAGCGCTGCGGCCAGGCGTTCCACAGCGGCTACGACTTTGGCGTCGCCCAACCAATAGAACGAAGCGACTTGCATCTGAAAAAGAAGGTCTTTGGCCGCCACGTCGACTTCACGACGTTTGGCCGCTTCAAGCAGACTTTTGACAGCGCTGTGCATTACGCGTAACTCCTCTGGAATTTGGGGCCGCGACGATACGTTTTAGCAGAACCGTCATACACGAGGTTGTCTGGAGCTGCACTCATGTAAGTTTTCAAATCGTCGCTAGCCTGAGGCATGCTGACGCCGTAATAGTCCATGACGGCGGAGCGGTTCACGTGTCCATACTGGTGGACGAGAAAATCAATGAAGCGCAGGCGCTGCTCAACGGCGTACGACCGGCGCGCCATTACGGCGACACCGGCTTCGTGGAAACGCTCTGGCCGTCCTCGAATGCGTTCCGGCACTGCTCTCCCAAGACGCGACGCTCGGTCTGGTCGTCGTGGTCCATCACGTAATCGGCCACAAGGGCGGGAACAACGCCAGGACGGTTCTTAACGATAACGTGGATTTTCAGCATCAGTATTCTCCGGTAGGTGGAATAACTTTACCCATCTGTGACGAAGCTGTCAAGACCATTTAGAGCTAATTTCCAAAAGAAATTCTTCAATCTTCTTCAGGGCCTTTTTCTCTCGATACAGAAAGTAAAATTTTAATGAAACCTGCAAAACTGCCAGAAAGACCAGCTCGACGAGATACACGCGCAGATACCAATCCGCCTCAGATGTAGCCATCTCTTACTCCACGCTAGAGCCGCACCACGGGCACGCCGTGAGCGACATTGAGAAATGGTGCGAGCAGTCGTCGCACCGGTAGACGTACACGCCAGAACTATTGGGCAGATTGGTGGGCTGCGGACCGGAGCCGGTCGGGCGTCCCGTTCGCGCGCCATGGAAGGTATAGAGGTCGTGCAGCCGTCCATCGGCGGCCAACTGGTTGCGAATAGCGAACACCTTCTTGACCGATGCACTGCCCACGAAAGAGCGTATTTGCAACGCGCGGCGCGGAGCAGCGGGCAACTCGCCGGAAAGCGCCGCCTGCACGTTCTCGTCGTCCATGCTGGCCATCTCAACCCCGTGGTGCTCACGTAGCCACGCCGCGAGCCGTTGCGTCTGGCTCGCCTTCGTGACCACGCCGCCCGTGAGTGCCGCCAGCTCCGCGTTGTACTGCCGGTGCGCCTGCTCGATGATGGCGATGCACGCGTGCAGGCCGTCCTGGTCGATGGCGATGCCGCGCTGGTTAATGGCCTGGTCGATGAACCAGTATTCCTGCTCCTCTGGCGAGAGGTCCGGCACCTTGGCGCTCACCTCCGATTCGGCCACGATGTCCCGGGCGTTGTAGGCGTACAGGCGCGGGCCGTCCACCGGGTCGTCTTCGGGCCGGATGCGCTGGCGCGGGTCGGCCTTGGTCGGGCTGCGCGGCTGCGAGAAGCGCTGCAGCAGGCGCGTGCCGTCCTTATCCTTGCCGTGCTCCACGGCCAGCACCTCGCCCACCTTGTCCAGCGCGGGCGGCAAGGCCCAGGCGCGGCCCTTGGCCTGCGCGCACCGTACCTGACGTAGCGGTAGCGGCGGGGCGCCATAGCGCTTGACCATCTGGCGCCACACCCACATCTCGAACCCCGCGTTGAACGCCTCGATCAGCCCGCCGGCGGCAATGTGGTCGTAGAGGTCTTGCGGCACGGGCATGGCCGGCGTCCAGAGCTTCGGGCCGCTGCCGTCCTTCAGGTTGTATGCCAGGCTCAGAATCTCAAAGGTGGAGTGCTGCGTGTAGGCCGCGGCGCCCACCACCGCAATGCCGCTGCGGGCATTCTCGGCCGCCACTTTCCACCGGCCGCCATTGGCACGTCCCGTGGCACTCGTGCTGGGAAGCACCCACACGTACCCGGCCTCCGAGTAGGTCTCGAAGTCCATGTCGGGCAGCACGGTGCTATAGGAGCGCCCGGCGCGCAGGCGGTAGCCGGCGGGAAGATCGTGCAGGGTGGGCGGTGGTGGAAGGGTCACGCAAACGTCTCCCACCACTGCCACAGGTTAACGATCGGAACGTCCAGTGCGGTAGCGAACTGCACGCAATTGCAGGTACCACCGAGCGAGCCGTCCCATAGCGCAATGACGCCACTGGCGCGCCGGACCATGTATTTGTTGCGTTCCATCATCGCTTTTACCGAATAGCGCGGAGACACTTCGATTACCTTGGTTGCGCGTGACAACAGCGTACGGTACCTCTCTTGCGAGTCACGCGGCCACTTGGACTCTTGACCCGGAAACGGCACGGCGGCCTCCCATGGAATGCCGAGGTCAACGCAAGCCTGTGCGCACGCTTGGTCCCAGCCTTGTGCCATGCCTGAGACGAACAGCGCGGGCCGGTGCTGGCGCAAGTACCACGCTGCGAAGTCTTCCACCTTGGCCTGCACGCGCGGGTCGTAGCCTCCCAGTTTGTCCGGCCTATGGCCGGTAGCGCACCAGGTGATCGTCACTTTGGAGGCACTCCCAAATATTCACGCCACGGCACCTTGACGCCGTTGACCAGAAAGCCCCACGTACCGCGGTACTTCCACGTGATGAACAGCGTCCACGCGCCGCCCGGAGCTACCCAGTAAATCCGATGAAACTCACTGAAGCGCAAAGATGCGGTATCTCCACTCCAGTACTCGCGCAAAGCGCCACGTTTACGCTCCTCGTCGTAACCGCCGCGAAGAATGATTGTCCGCGCGTTCCACGGGTGGTCGTGCAGGTGCCGGTCCTGGTCCTCGACGCAGATGTGATGGACGCGCACTGACGGCAGCCACGCCCAGCGCTTGCGCTCATCACCCGCGCCTGGGTATGGGTTGAAGAGCCACCAGCGGCCCATGTAAAGCGTCTGGCCGTCCGGGCTCATGATGGGCGAGTAGGGCGTGCGCTGCGCTCGTGCGATAAGCCAGTCGGCTACGCTGGGGATGGCGCAGATGCGGGCAAGTAGGGGCCACAACATCACTCTTCCTCGTCGGAACGAGAACGGCGCTTGCGCTTCGGGCGTGCCTCGGCCTCCGCCCTCGAAGCAGCCAGCGCCGCAGCTTCCAACTCGGCCACGTTGTAATCGTATTCGCGAGGCAGCGCGAAGTTACCTTTGCGGCCAGTCAATTCCTCAACCAAGACAGCGTTGAAAAAGTCCTTGGCGTTCAAGAGCTCCGCGCCGTCCATTTGCTCGCGAGCGCCGGTCAAGGCCTTACCGATCGCCGCGTAAATATCTTGCTCGCTAACGGCGCGGCCTGGCGTCATGCCAACCGTCACGGTTGCAATTCGATTGCCGATTTTCAGCGTGACCTTCGCGTCGAACTGGATCGGGCCTATGAATTTGTTTGTCACGTCTTGCTCCTGTAAGTAGCGCCCCGCTCGACCAGGGCGCCGGGTGCGTTACGCGGCGGTCACGTACTGATGCTGGAGCGCAATCTCCAGCGACCAGCCCGGGGAGGCGATCAGCGACTCGACGCTCGTCGCGCCCTTGCTGATGGCCAGCTCGGTCAGACGGTACGTGGGGCCCGGCACGTCCAGCGGGGCCGTGTGCGGCACGGTGGGGGTCGGAGCAGGCGGAGCGGACATGGGCGGTGTGGGGGGTGTCAGCCCACCCTGCGGCGTGAGCGTGCCACCGGGCGGCAGGGCCGCGCCGCCGAAGCCCGCCGCGGACGCATCGGCCGTAAAGGTAATTTCCGGACCGTGCCCTGCGTGCGCCACAAAGTCGTGGTTGACGTAGATGCCCGGGCTGTCACCGGTATTGCCCTTCACGCTGCCGAGCACCTGGATGTAATGGCCCGGCTTGATCGAGTCGGCCGGGACCGGCGCGCTGCCGTCCGAGTTGACCGTCTTGACCGCGAAGCGAGAGGAGAACCAGACGATCCAGCAGCCGGCGTAGTTGGGATTGTCGGACGGCTTCTTCCCTTTCTTGTTCGGCACCTGGCTATCGCCGTCCGTCACCTTCCACGAGAAGGTCGGCGCGAGGCTCTGGCCCTGCGGAAAGTCACGCGTGGCCACGGCGACCATCTGCGCGCCCCACGGTTCGGCCTTCCAATCGACGCCCGGACGCTTGGCGATGGCCATGCCGAACGAGTAGTCCATTACGGCGCTGCCATCCGCGTTCTTGACGGGCTGACCGTTGGAGGTAACCGGCTGCCCGGTGGTGAGCGAGCCGCCCACGAATCGGCCGGACAGCTTTGGGCCGGGGAACAGTACGGAGGTTGCTTCTTTGCTCATTGCTTGAATGCCTTTGCGACTTGGGTGTAATTGATCGGTGCCAACTTGAGCGCACCGGGCGGACGTTGAGAGTATTGCGATATGACAGCTTCGTCAATACCGAGTTTGATGGCCTGCGTCGGCGTGATGCATTCCGGCTTGGACACATCCTTGCCGTACATGAGTTGCATGGCCGCGATGACCTCGGCGGCAGGCTTGCTCCACTTGAGGCGCGACTGGCCGCGCTCCATGTGCCAGCCCGGTACGGACAGCCCCGTGCCGATTTGTGCCGCTGCGACAGCCTCCAGGCCGGCGATCCGTGCAGAGACCATCTGGTCGATGCGCTTCAACATGGTCAACTCCGCACCGACAACGGCCGGCGGCGGATCAAACGGCGTATTGCCGCCCACGTAGTCCGCCAATTGCGAGACGTAACGTTGGTTGGCCTCGCATCCGACGATGGCGCTGCAATTCTTGCACTGGACAGGCCCTGCGATGGTCGGCGCGTTGTGGTCCATGGCCCGAGCCTCCCGGTCGGACCAGTAGTTGAAGTGGGCGCGCAGGTCGGTCAGCTTGCCGCACCAGCGGCGGATCGGACCGAGGCGGCCATACTCGCGCGGCTGCACGATGGTGAACTCGAACGTCCATTCCTGGTCGTCCTCGGGCCAGCCGCCCAGATCCGTCTCGATCACGCCTGCCAGGTACTCGATGCCTTGCGGGTTCTCGTGTGCCTCGACGTAACCATGGCCGTACTTGTAGTCCCAGACACGGATGCGCTTGCGGTAGCGGTCAACGTAACGGGCGTCGGGCGTTCCGTAGCACTCAGCGTGAATGAGGTTGGGCGCGGCTACCGGTCGCTCAACGACGAGAGCCTCCCACACCTCGACCGCCATGCCGATGCGGTCCATCACGTCTTTTGCAACCATCAAGGCGCCGTCTATCATGTCCTGATCGGAAGGTATGCCGTTGGGCAGGATCGTGCCGACCGGAGAGTAGCTGGCGTATGTGAGATACTCGGCCATCACGTGGTGCGCCGCAGTGCCCTCCGCAGCTTCCGGCGTCTCCACCTGCGGCACGCGTGCCTCGAGCGCACGGCTACCCGGGCAGCGACCGCGCCGGAACGCGCCGCTCGGTGCGAGTGGGGCGTGCGTGCCGGTCATGACCGGCGGATCTCATCCAGCGCGTTGAACGCCGCCGTGGCCAACTCGGGCTTGGCGATGCACGCGGCCGCAAACTCCGGCAGGCTCATGCCCAGGACCGAGACGTAAAGCTCCGGCTTGTTGAGGGTCTCCTGGTTCGCCATGATCAGGTTCACCACGTCGGAGTAGCTGCGCTGGACAAGCGAGACAGGCACCGGGGGCGGAAGCTGACCATGTGCAGCCGCTTCATTGAGTGCTTCGTTGTATGCGGCGCGGCCAGCAGTTGGGATCGGCGGGACCGGTACGGGCGGCGCGGCCAGCGGCAAGTCCGCTTCGGTCAGCTGGGGCGCCTGCACCAGCCCGCGCAACTCGGCCTCCACGGCCTGCTTGTTCTCGTCCGGCACATTCTTGCGGTAGCGCCATGTGCCGTCCGCATTGATCGCGCGGCTGGACGAGTGTATCCGTTCGTCCCAGGGCAGGCCATTCTTGTCGAGGCCCGTACCCTTCGAGAAATTGCCGTTTGAAAAGTCCGAACGCGCCATTTCGTCGGTTTCCGAAGGCTGGGGATCTGGCGACGCGGGCGGAAGGGACTCGACGGCCCGAATCTCTTCGCTCGTCAAGGCGCCTGCGAACTGCTCGGCCTCCGTGTACGGCGGCGGCGGATTGAGCGGAAGGTCGTCTTCGGTAAGCTGGGTAGCCTCGGGGTCTGAAATGCCACCAACGAAACGTGGCATGATCGGCTCGCGCTTACCAATCGTGACAGGCCCGCCGAACTCTTCGTAGGTAAATTCAGGTTCGTCGATGTTGTTTACCAGTCCGCCCAGCGCCAGCACCGCATTGGCCACGCGGCGCGTCTGTTCGGGCGACTCGTCGCCGGTCAGGTGGAAGTTGAAGTGCATCATTGCTGCCTTTTGGTGGTTGACGGGAGCCGACAGTACGGTATGATTGACCAAGCTGTCAACAGGAATTTTCATGCTACGTCAAAATCAGTTACGACCGATGGCCGAGGTTGAGGCAGCGTGGTCTCAAGGGCTGCGATTCGTGGTCTTGGTCGCTCCGACCGGCTTCGGTAAGACGGTCTGTCTGGCCTACATGATCCAGCGCGAGACGGGTTACACACTGGCCAAGGCGCACCGCCGCGAGCTTATCGGGCAGATGGCCATGGCGATGGCGCGTAACGGGGTGCGCCATCGTATCATCGGGCCGCCCAACCTGATCACGAAGATAGTGCGCAAGCAGATGCGCGAGTTGGGCCGCAGCTTCTACGACCCTAACGCCAAGTGCATCGTGGCCAGCGTTGACTCGATTAACCTGTCCAAGCCAGACGTGCTGGCGCTGCTGAAGCTGGTCACGCTAGTCGTGGTGGACGAGGCGCACCATCTGCTGCGCGACAACAAATGGGGCAAGGTGGTCGCCGAGCTCCACCCGGAGTGTCGCGGGCTGCTCCCGACGGCCACGTGCTTTCGCAGCGACGGCAAGGGTCTGGGGCGGCACGCCGACGGTTACGCCGATACAATGGTCTTTGCGGACAAGCTCCGGACCGTCATCGAGCAGGGCTTCCTGGTCGACTACAAGCTCGTCCTGTCCAAGCCGTCCGACTATGAGCGACCCGCCGAAGACGACGTGACGCCAAGCGGCGAGTTCCGGCCAGCCGCCGCCGCAAAGTCCGTCCACGCATCCAAGCAGATTGTCGGCGACGTGGTGGCCGAGTACCTCAAGCACGCCCGCGGTAAACTCGGCCTGACTTTCGCGGTGGATATTCCGGGTGCGATGGAGCTGGCCGAGGCGTACCGTGCGGCAGGCGTGTCGGCCGAGGTCATCACCGGACAGACCGACCCGGACTGGCGGGACAAGGTGTTCGAGCGGTTTGAGCGGCGCGAGGTGCTGCAGATCGTTAACGTCGGTATCGCCGGTGAGGGAACGGACATTCCCGGTGTGGAGGTGGTCAGCATGGCCGCCCCGACCATGAGCAAGGGCTGGTTCGACCAGATGTTCGGCCGGGTGCTGCGTCTGTTCATCACAAAGGAGCAGATGGCCGCGTGGGACACTCTTGCCGTGGCGGAGCGCCTGGCGGCCATCGCGGCCAGCCCCAAGCCGTACGGCCTCGTGATCGACCACTGTGGCAACGTCATGCAGCACCTGCCGCCAGACGGGCCGAGGTTCAACACCCTTGAGCGCCGAGACCGCCGCGCTAAGTCCAAGGACGACGGCATCATCCCCATGCGCATGTGCCTGGGTACGGAGGAGCAGCCCGGGTGCTTCAAGCCGTACGAGAAGACCCTGCCGGCCTGTCCCTTCTGCGGTTGCCCGGTGCCGCTGCCCGCCGTGGGCCAGCGCAAGAGCCCGGAACAGGTGGACGGCGACCTCTTCCTGCTCGACCCCGACGCCGTGGAATTGCTCCGTCAGGGCAAGCTCAGCGCGGAAGCCTTTGCGCCATCCGTGCCATTCGGAGCGACGCCAGCCATGGCCCAGGCGGCCCAGAACAAGCATCGCGAGCGCGGGCAGGCACTGGTGGCGCTCAAGGCCGCAATGGCCCTATGGTGCGGCGCCGAGCGAGACGCAGGCCATGACGACCGGATGATACAGCGGCGGTTCTTTCACATGTGGGGCGTGGACGTGCTGACCGCACAGGGACTGAGCCGTGCCGATGCGGAGGCGTTGCGGGTGCGGGTCGAGGCGCAACTGGCGGTACGGCAAATAATTGCCCGGTAGGTATTGACAGCTTCGTCAAAGAGCGTATATTCCGTTCCACACCGACCGCAACGGAGCGAGCGAAATGACCAACATGCCCACCTACCCGCGCATCACCCAGCCCCTGGCGCACGCGCCCAAGCCGGACGTAACGACCCATGAGGACATCGACTGGCGCACAGTCAGCGTGGCCGAGGCGATCGACGCGGAGCGCCAGCGCGTGATGGACCAGAGAGTCAAGTTGGCCAGCCTCGGTCGTAAATGCGGGAAGTCGGGCATGTTCGCGGTGCGCAAGCCCAGCAAGTGGAACACGCTGCTTCAGGTTCTCGGCATTCGGAGGATGTCATGATCCGCACTTACTATGGCACTCAAAAAGAAGACTCTGAGCGAATGGCGTCTGCGCTGGCGGCGTATAAGTGGACGATGTTCGTTGTCGTAACGGGCAACCCTTTCGATGAGGGACTGGGGGTTTTTGGGCCATACCCTCTGTACGCCGACGCCAAAGAAGCGTTGGAAGAATCAGGGCTTTCCGGTTGGATCTCAGAACTACGCGGCCCCCATATCGAAGTTGAGGACGCGTCATGACCTTCAAATTTGGCCAGCGTGTCGTCCGGGTCGGCGCGGAGGGGAACGTCCCTCTCGGCACCGAAGGCACCGTGCTTCTCCTTGATGAGCGCGGCAACTTCCTAGTGACTTGGGACGATCCAAAGGGAGGCGGTATTGCCTACAACACCAAGGAGTTTTACACCGCGGGAATGGAAGGGACGATCGTTGCAGCCAAGGCTTGCCGATGAGCGCCCCTCGCGAGCACACCGTCACCCTGCGCGCCAACAAGACCAGCACATGCCGCAACTGTGCCAAGCGCCTCGTGCGCACGCATACTTTCTACGCGCCGACCTTTGCCGAGGCGCACCGCCAGCGGCACGCGTGGGCGTGCGTCACCAAGGAGCTCTGTCAGTCATGCGCATCGTAGCCGTCCTGATCCTCCTGGCGCTGCAGGTGTGGGCCACTCTGTGGGGTAACGACCCGGAGCTGTCCAACATTTGCACGGGTGCCGCCATCCTCATGCTGCTGACCGGAGCGTGCCGCCATGCAAGATAACCGGGCGTTCGTGTTGGGCTTCATCTGTGCGGCACTCCTCGGCACGATGTGGGCCGGGTGTGCGTTTCTTATCATTCACTGGGGCTAGGCAAATGGCAAAGTTTAAGGTTGGAGATCGGGTTCGGGTTAAAGACGGAATCGAATTGCGGGACGGCGATATCAAAGTGGGTGTCTACACGGGTGCTCTCGCATGGGTCGTCGGGTTCGGTTACAAATCTCCGATCGTCGGAGAAGATGTTGTATACGTGAAGTTCGACCACGCGGTCGGCGTCGGACTGGATACCAATGCCGACGGCTCTTACCAGATGTGGACGAAAACGTTGGACTTGGTCATCGGTGTGTCGGTGTCCGCGGCGATAGACGCCTACCAGCAAGCTTGCACGGACTTTGAGGCGGCCCAGCTTGCCCTGGAGAAGGCCAAGGCTGCCGTGCAGGACGCTCGGCTCAATCTGCGCGACGCGTTGGATGGTGAGTCGTGAGCTCGGCCTGGCGGTGGGAGCGAGACCCGAAAGCTTCGCAACTTCTCGAAGGCGACGTAGGGAGTATCGTACGGGCCGACGGTAGCGCGGTCTGTAGTTTTGGCGATGATACGCAGTACTACCCGAGTGCTGGCTGGCCACCTGAGCCGGAAGACTTGGCCACCATTTTGGCGTCTCCTGTCATGAAGGCCGCCATCGAGCAGTTCGAAGCATGGTGGATCGCTGACGGTCATAACCATTTCAACGGTGCGCCCGCGTGCGTCTTTGCGTTGCGGGAAGCTGCGGCGCTGGCAAGGGGTGAGTCATGAGCCACAATAGGCGCGAATTCGAAACGTGGTTCAAGTCTCTGAACACCGACTACGTGGTCTCGTGGCGGGAAGATAAATTGATTTATTCGTCCCAGTACCTGCAGCTAGCTTGGATGGCCTGGAAAGAGGCCAAAGCGCGGGGCTATCGGGTCGGCATGGAAGACGCGCGATGAATAGTCCATTGTACGCATGGGCCCGCCGGCACAACCTCACCTGGCAATGCGTGGAGGAGCTTCGCGCCATCTTCGGCCAAGACGTGCCGAGCGCGCCAGTCCTGCAGGATATATCCGAGGCGGCTGTCCAGTCGCGCATCCGGGTCGAAGCGCCCAAGCGCGGCTATATGCTCTGGCGTAACAACGTCGGAATACTCCGAGACGAGCGTGGCGTACCCGTGAGCTTTGGCCTTGCCAATGACCGGCCGGGCCTTAACAAGCGGCTCAAGTCCTCCGACCTGATCGGGTGGAAAGCCACGCTGGTCACGCCGTGCATGGTGGGCAGCTACGTGGCGGTCTTCTGCTCGTTCGAGGTGAAGGAGGCCGTCTGGACATACAAGGGCGATACGCACGAGAAGGCCCAGGAAGCGTGGCTTAAACTGGTCGCCGCTGATGGCGGGATCGCGCGGTTCATCACATCGGAGACGCAATTGTGAGGTACCTTCCATCCGGAAAGCCCCTGCCGCGTTGCACGGCTCGTCAGAGTGACGTAATACGTGGTCGTGCCGAAGGCAAGCCGTACACGCAACTGTCGCGGGAAACCGGCATAGCGCCGAGACGCTTGCAACGTATGGAACAAGCCGCGCTTAAACGGCTCGTGCGGTACTTGGACCAGACGACGTTCCTGGGCGCGGTGTAGTGTACCGTTGCCGCTGCAACCGTAAGGCCTGCCAGCGCCGCCGGTCACTGCGCATGCACCCGGATGACTACCTGCGTCGGCCACGTTGTGCGTGCCGCAAGGGCCATCTGCGGATCGACCCGTTCCGCAATAGCGGGCGGGAGACTGCGGGCCGTGTGTGCCGGTGCTCGGGGTATTGGTTTCCCCATCGCGCGGGCGGCGGGTGGTGTGAGCAGGGAAACTGGACGGCTGAACAACTTAGACAGAGGATTGAGGGCTAATGCAACTTTACTTGGGCGATTGCCTGGATGTCCTGCCGACGTTGCCGGACAAGTCCGTCGACATGATCATGTGTGACCTGCCGTACGGGACGACACAGAACAAATGGGACAGCGTGATCGACTTGCCCACGTTGTGGGAGCAGTACCGCCGTATCTGTAAAGGCGCGATCGTCCTGACGGCTCAGCCTCCGTTTGATAAGCTGCTCGGCGCGTCCAATTTGGGCATGCTTAAGTACGAGTGGATTTGGCGTAAAAGCAAACCGACTGGGCACCTCAACGCTAAGAAGCAGCCGATGAAAGAGCATGAAAACGTGCTGGTTTTTTACGAGACGCAACCGACGTATAACCCGCAAGGTTTGGTTCGGAAAGAAGTTCCGACGATTCGCAAAGGCGGTGCGGGGAACGGATCGAATTATGGTGATAGCGCTAAGGACGCGTTGCAAGAATTCGAAAAATACCCTCGATCAGTTCTTGAGTTTGCGAGTGAAGCCCGGACGGTACACCCCACCCAAAAGCCCGTTGCGCTCATGGAGTACCTGATCCGGACGTACACGAATTCCGGTGATGTGGTCCTGGACAATTGCGCGGGTAGTGGCAGCACGGGCGTTGCGGCTCTCCAGTCCGGCCGTCAATTCATCGGTATCGAGCGAGAGTTGGAGTACTGGCTGATAGCGCATGCCCGCCTCTCCGCGATTGACACCTCCGTCAGCAACGCCTAGTATCTTATCGCCTATCTCCCATTTGGACCGACCATGCCGCAGTTTGACCGAACCACCTTGCTCGATGCCGCCCTGACCGTGGCGCACGGCAAGCACTACACGCAGATGACCCGCGAGGACGTGGCCGCCCAAGCCGAGTGCGCGCCGGCCCTCATCAGTTACTACCTGGGCCGCATGTGCGACGTCCGTGACGCCGTGGTCGACTTGGCCCGCAAGCGCGGATGCCTGCGCCTCCTCCACGCGGCGCCTGTTGGGGACTCGCGCAACTCGGGCCGTAATGGGCCGGTACGGAGTGCATCGTGATACGCCGCGTCTACTGGGACGGTAAGTGGTGGACGCAGGTTAAGCCTATTCCAGGCCAGGCCGCGTGGTGGAAATTGTGGCTACGGTACTCGGCGTACCCCTTCCCTAAGTTGTTTCACCGGGTTCGGATGGCCAACGTGCAGTCGCTGCGTTTCTGGCGCTTCGAGCTGATGACGTGGGCGTCGTGGAAGCCGACCGTTGCGCGTCAGTTACACCCGGAATGCTTCGTCGAAGTCATCGACGCGTAGTTTTTAGCTAGGCAGGGCACCCCATGCAGTCTCTTCCTCCCGCGCTGCAACCGCTCGCAGCGTACAGGCAGTTCATCGCCTACCAGTTGGTGCCCGACACGTCACGTCCGGGCAAGACGTTCAAGTACCCGATCAATATCGCCACCGGCCGTAAGCACGACCCGACCGACGCGTCCGCTTGGCATAGTCACGATGAAGTGAGCGCGTGGGTCGAGTCGCGGGCGGACCACGGCTGCGCGTTTGTGTTCACAGAGGAAGACCCGTTCTTCTTTCTGGACATTGACGGCCAATGGATTGACGGCATGTGGTCGCCGCTGGCGCTCCAGCTGGCCACCCGCCTCAATGGCGTAGCCGTGGAGGTGAGCCAGTCCCATACCGGCCTGCACCTGATCGGCCAGTACCGGGGCGCGCGGCCCGTGCATGGCTGCAAACCGCCCAAGGCCCGGCAGCTTCCGCTGGAGCTCTACACGGCGGACCGCTTTGTCGCGCTGACCGGTCTGTCCGCCGCCGGTGACGCCAGCGTGGATGCCACTGAGGCGCTGCTGTCCATCATTGGCGACTACTTCCCGCCGAGCCTGGGCGCCGAGCTGGAGGATGGTTGGTGGTCCGAGGAGCCCGTGCCGGAATGGACCGGGTACGCCGACGATGAGGAAATGCTCCGCGTGGCCATGCTGTCCACCAGTGCCGCCGCGGCCTTTGGTGGCAAGGCGACTTTCGCGGATCTGTGGCACGCCGACGAGGCCAAGCTGGCCGCCACGTACCCGGGCGATAATGGCCGGTTGTGGGACGGCAACAGCGCCGATATGGCCCTGGCGCAGCACCTGGCCTTCCACACGGGCAAGAATGCGCAGCGCATGCTCGAGCTGATGCCCCGCTCCGCGCTGGCGCGTGACAAGTGGGAGCGGCCCGACTACCTGCCCCGGACCATCCGCAAGGCCTGTGCGCAACAGGTGGACGTGTTCAAGCGGCGCGAGGTGCAGCCATTGGACCGTGAGCTGCCCATCGTGGCCACGCCGGCTGCCGCGCGCCTCTTGGCGCGTCGCATCCAGGGCGAGACGTTCCTGGGCGCCGACCAGCAGACGACCCTCTTTGAAGGATGCTGCTACGTGGAGGACCAGCACAAGGTACTCACGCCGGACGGCGCGTTGCTGGCGCCCGGGCAGTTCCAGGTGCGCTTCGGCGGGTTCACGTTCGCCATGGACCCGGAAGGTAAGCGCATGGTCCGCAACGCCTGGGAGTGCTTCACGGAGAGCCAGCTGCTCCAGTTCCCCAAGGCGGACACCGCGGCCTTCCGGCCCGATCGGCCACTGGGGGAGATTGTGGAGGAGGGCGGCTATCGACGGGTCAATTCTTACGTGGAGGTTAGCGTGCCGCGCCAGGCGGGCGATGCGAGCCGATTCTGGCGGCACCTTGAGCTCATCCTGCCCGACCCGCGCGACCGGCAAATCCTGGTCAGCTACATGGCCGCCTGCGTGCAGTACAAGGGCGTCAAGTTCCAGTGGGCGCCGCTGGTCATCGGGCCGCCCGGCAACGGCAAGACCCTGCTCACCCGGTGCGTAGCCAACGCTATCGGAAAGCGGTACGTGCATTGGCCCAAGGCGTCCAAGCTGGCCAAGCAGTTCAACGGCTGGATGGTGGGCAAGCTCTTCTACGGCGTGGAGGACATCTACACGGCGGACGCCAAGGTCGACGTGATCGAGGAGCTTAAGCCCATGATCACCGGTGGCGACGGTCTGGAAATCGAGTTCAAGGGGGTGGATCAGGCCAGCGCGGATATCTGCGGCAACTTCATGTTCAATTCCAACCACGATAACGGTATCCGCAAGACCAAGGACGACCGCCGGTTCGCCATGTTCTTCACGGCCCAGGAGTTGCGGGGATGGGACGTGGAGCGTAGCGAGATGCGCGGATCCTACTTCCCCGACCTGTACGACTGGCTGCGCGCGGAGGGCTACGCCATCGTGGCCGAGATGCTGCACACTTACGCCATCCCGGACGAATTTAATCCGGCCAAGGGCTGCCACCGCGCGCCGCGCACCTCCACCACGGACCGTGCCATCCACGCGGGGATGGGCCGCGCCGAGCAGGAGATACAGGACCGCATCGAGCAGGACGCGCCGGGCTTCCGCGGTGGCTGGGTCAGCAGTAGCGCCATGCGCCAACTCTTTGCCGACGAGCGGATCACCATGCCTCGGTCACGCTACAAGGATGTGATGCAGGAACTGGGCTATGAGTTGCACCCGCACCTCACGGATGGCCGAGTGAACCAGCTGGTCAGCCCGGACAACAACAAGCCGCGCCTGTACGTGCGGGCCGGTAGCGGTCTGGAGCACATCACGGACCCCAAGCTGGTGGCCGAGGCGTACCAGGCGGCGCAATTGGGGATGGGGTGAGTGTTGACAGCTTCGTCAAGGACGGGTAGAGTGGTCAGCACTAACAGAGAGAAGACAATGAACTCTTTCATTCACATGAGCCAGTTTCCCGATTCAGTTAAACGCGAGCCGATGCTGGTCAACCCGTACACCGGTGAGACTCGCGATCCTCGGGACGTTGAGTCTGACCCTTTCGGCATTCTGGTCATTGACCCCTCCAAACCTCTTTTGGCGGCCAAGTGATGTACGCAATCGAACTACAAAGTTACAACACGGGGTGCAAGGCCCGCATCGGTGCGCCGATCGCCACGTACGAACGCGCGGCCAATCTGGCCCGGTCGGTCAGTAATGATCCGTTTTGGTGGCGTGAGCAGGCGCCGTCCGAGGCAGCCATGGGTGGTCGGCCGTTAGTGGTGGGCGTCGCTGGCGGTTGGCTCTCGGTGGTGCGGCTATGACCCGCAGCGACGCAGCGCGCGACCTACTCGTCCACATTGACCAGCTGCGGGGCGCCCTGGCTGCACGCGAGGCCGACATGACCCAACTGGCCATTGCGACCGGGCATACCAGCCTGGTGCGTACGGTGCGCGGGATGGCCGATGCGGTCGAGAAGGCGCGGCACAGAGTGGAACGGGTGACACGCGACGTTAAGGAGCAGAAGAAATGATGACGCTTGCACAAGTTGCGTGGAAGCTCGGCGAGTTGGCACGAGAAGGTGCAGTGCGCTATGACGCGCACGACATGGCTGTGATGTGCTCACAGATGGCCGATGCAGTCACAGCCCACCTATCCCAACCCCAGCCCGTTGCGCAGGGGGAGGCTTTGGCTTGGCAGTATCGATGCATCACGGAGGAAGGCCCGTCGAAGGTGTGGCACATGATCGACAAGGAAACCTACGATAGGTGGAGGGAAACCTCATGGTCGCGAATGGAGTTCCGCGAGCTATTCGCCACACCCACCATCCCCACCGGATACAGGGTCGTTCCGGTTGAGCCGACACCTGAAATGTTAGAGCGGGCCAGAGAAGTACATGCGCCACTTGATGGTGAAGACGATGACTTCGACTACGAGTTCACGCGTACGTGGAAAGCCATGATCGCCGCCTCACCTTCCGCTGGGGGTGTGTGATGCCTACGACAGCACCTTGGGGTCTTGCGCACCGGGTGGATATGCGAAAGCTATGGCGCTATCCCGGCACTCCAATTCCAGACCGACTCAAGTTCCGATACAAGGAAAGGCCATGACCACCAGCGTCACAGATGAAATGGTTTCCGCCGCAGATGATGCCTACGACAAGCATTGGGCGAATTGTGGCGACCACTATGCGGCTATGCGATGCGCGATAGAGGCAGCCCTCCGCAGCCAGGGCAAGGTGGAAGGCTGGCGTCCTATCGATACGGCACCGAAGGATGGTTCTACCGTTCTTGCCTATTCCCCTGTAGACGGTCCATTCACTTCGCGATGGGAGGGCCGAATTTGGCAGGGCCAGCCATGGCGTCCGTATAAGGAGGCACTAAAGGCAAACCCGACGCACTGGATGCCGCTACCTTCCGCACCAACGAACGACCTAACCGCCATCATCGGCGAGGGGGATTGAGGTGGCTAAGGGATGGGAACGTGTAGATCATCGTCCTGCGTACACGAGCCATGGCGTGAAGGTCATTCACATGGTCACTAGTGGCGGGTACGTCATGGTTAAAGAGGCGCGGCAACGGCCGTTCGTTCTGACGTTGAAAGAATGGGCGAATCTTACCAAAGAACCGCCGAAAGGAGGTGGGCAGTGAACATGGTTGAGGGATTGAAGGACCTTCGTTACGAGATTGAGCAGCTTTTAGAGCTGGCTGCCAAGGGCGAGAAACACTGGGAATGGGAAGGCGTGTATGAGACTGATGCATCTTCGTTCATACGCGCTCACGGTCACTCTATTGTTTCGCTGATGGCGGATGCTGAGCGCATCGAATGGCTACAAGGCCATGCCCACACCATTTATACGGCACACGACCTTGAGACGTTTGGTATTACCCACTTCGTGGTCGTCCATGAAACGTCAGGCACGAGGAAGGGAAATGTTGCCCCGACGGTTCGGGAAGCCATCGACCTCGCCCGAACCAAGGCCGTGGCGGGAGGTGCGCCATGAAGTGGCCCATGTGGCTCTGCCGTCTCGGTGTGCATCACTGGCGCTGGCTGCCCGGCAACCAGATCCGCTGCACCGTGTGCGGCAAAGTGGAGCGGGATTTGCCATGAGCAACGGCAGCAAGACCCGCAACGCCGACGCCCGTCAGACCGCGAGCCGTGCGGCACAGATGGCGCGTGAGGCCCGTTGCCCGCACATTACCTGGCGGTACGCACCGGCCAGTATCTTGCCGGGCTGGCGTCCGCGGCGCACCTGTGCAGGGTGTGGAAAGGTGCAGTGGTTGACAGCTTCAGCAATAAGCGAGTAGATTAATTTAACGACCGAGTGGGTGACGCACATGCGTTTTGCAATCGTCCACTTGAACGTGTAGCCCGAAAGGGCAGAGGATTAGCCGGGCCGTGCCTCTTCCTAAGAAAACTCCGGCAGTCGGTGGGCTGTAACTCTAGACCGATAGTGACCCGCCCACGTGGCGGGTTTCTTTTGGGTAGGTGTTGACAGCTTCGTCAAAGAGAGTAGAGTGGGCAGCACATACCGAGAGGGCGAGGCAATGTCTGACAATCGTGACACCGATGGTTTATTTATGATCCTTCCCTGCGCGTTTTATGCTTTCGGTTCATTCGCCGTGGCGTTATGGGTCGCGTCTTACATATTTTGGCTCGGAGCACTATTTGAAGTGGCGTTCTTTTCGTTTTTCATTTGTTGGCTGACCCGCATCTTTGGCGGGTATTGGCCGTGGGAGAAGTCATGAATACTGGGTTGTCTTTCAATGGCGTTACGCTCACGCAGGAAACCATCCTGGCCACGCGTAAAGCGTTCGATGATAATGAGCACGCTTGTATCGCCGAGGCGGAGAGTGGCAAAGTCAAGGTGACAAACTTGGCGTCGTACCGCGATTGGTGCGAGGAGAATGCACGCATGTGGATGTCGGGCCTTAGCGACCAATGCTTCACGTTCCTGCAGCGCGCTTACTGGCTGCAGACGGGCCAGAGCGTACCGTTCCTGCCGGACTACCCGCGATGAACTCCCACACCCGTGCCATCCTCACCGCCGGCCTGGCCGATGTGCTTCACGTGGTCGAGGACGCGCCGTACCTGGCGTCCATTGTTCAGGCGGCCCAAAAGGAGCGCGAGGCTCAGTTACTGGCCGGACGGGCGTTGCTGGAGTGCGTGCGCATCACGGCTCGGCACTTTCCGGAGATGCAGGTACTGGTGGATCTGGGCGAACGGGTATTTGGGGAGGACGGGATGTGAAGGCGACCGAAGTAACCCAAGAAGGGTTCTACTGGAATACGGATCCTTGGGACGGATGGGTGGTAATCCAAGCCGTCCAAGAGTACCCGGGCCCCACGGGGCTTTTCTTCAGGATCCCCGGTAACGAAGTGGACCAGTTTGCGGGCTACATCCAGGGCGATGTGTATGGCCCACTGCCCCCACCAGAGCACGCCTGATGCCCACCGTTGACCGCCAGTACTTCGCTCATATGATGGGTACACACTATGTGATCGAAGGGCAGCAGTTCCCTTCTGTCAAGTCTATCCACTTGGCGTGTGTTGAAAGAGGCTTCATAGGGTCTGTCCAGGTGGTCCGTGACCGGCTGAAGGCCGGAGATTGCACATGGGCTGCCCTGAGCGCGCCGAAGGATACCCGCATGGACGCGGCCAACGCTGGCCGCGCAAAGCGCCAGCAGGAGTCCCGGGAAGAGATGGCCCGACTCTGCGCCGAGTTGGACGCACGAAAGACCAACCTGCGTCGGCCCTAGTTGCCGATCCAGTAGACCGTCACGCACACATGCCCCGGCGCGACCACAAAGAGGACGCCGGCCGGACTGAGCCAGTGCGTGCAGCCGCGGGAGCGCGTCTCGGGGTTGCCGGAGTGGTGGTTGAGCCGGGCCAG
>Ga0247742_10000266_pt1 | contig 45004 bp, 38 predicted proteins | sample UWRJL208509C2_FD_180944 | JGI IMG/M metagenome (GOLD analysis project Ga0247742, IMG submission 180944) | Plant litter microbial communities from Arlington Agricultural Research Station in Wisconsin, United States - UWRJ-L208-509C-2 | ecosystem: Environmental > Terrestrial > Plant litter >...
GCCCACGGCGTTGCCCGCGACCAGCTTCGCGCTTTCATCGAGCGCATTGAACGGTTGGAAGAAGAAAAGAAGACGATCGCCGACGATATCAAGGACGTCTACGGTGAAGCCAAGGGGACCGGCCTGTAAGCCCCCCCAAATCCTGTAGCGGAATAACAAATTCAATAACTTATCCGCGCTACAATGTAGCGAATGTATGTAGCGGTTCGAAAGGAATGTCAATGAGTGAAGAAGCAGGCGTCGAAAATGTAGCGGCAGCGGAGCTGCGCGCGTTCATCGAGCGCATCGAGCGGCTCGAAGAAGAAAAGCAGACGATCGCCGACGATATCAAAGAGGTCTTCGGAGAAGCGAAGGGTCGCGGCTACGACACGAAGGCGATGAAGACCATCATCCGCCTCCGCAAGAAGGACGCGAATGAGCGCCTCGAAGAAGAGTCGATCCTTCAGACGTACATGGCGGCGCTCGGCATGGAATGAACTGTTAGCGGCAGTGTTATCGAAGCGCTGCCGCAGTCTTTGTCGACCGACATCCCGGAAACCAATACATTACTCCTACACGCGGTCGTCGCGCAGGCTTCTCCTGAGACCGTCGAGCAGCTCAGCTTCTAATGCGCTCTTGATCTCGACGGCAGCGTTTGACGTCATCAACACCCACCCGCTCTTCAACGGAAAACGGACACGGACCTTGTCAAAGGTACTCGTTCCGAGATCGACCATTCGCCGCAGCGCGTCAGCAACGTCGCCGACCCCCTCGATCTTGATATGAGCAAGAGCACCTGTACCGACACGCAAGTTGCGAACCTCAACGCGGTCCAGTTCACCTTGGACTGACGAAAGGCTTGAGAAGCGCGACCACCAATGCATTGGATCGATAGAAATCGGACTGATTGTCACATCGAAGTCCGTGATCTCCAGAAGGCGCGTGATCAACGTGTTGGATGATCTGCTCGGGTTGACCATCTCAATAGTCGAGCCGTGATCCAGAACACGAAAGCTCTGACGATCGTATTCAGTTCGCTCGTACCTGTGCGAACGACCAAACGGATCGGTGACATCCTCGATGCGAATGACTCTTTCTATATAGCTAGCAACCACAAAATCCGGGCGAAACTGGTCTAAAACAAAACCGTCACCCTTTTCGTCCGTGTACGGCCGATCTTTCAGGCGACCAGCCAGCTCAGATGGCGATAGCCGCGTCTTGAAATCGAACCATCTATACCTGGTCATCCGAAACCTCAGTAACGCCAGTCGGCTCGCCTTCGAGTTTCTCTATGATCTTTCGAGCGGTGGTTTCAATGACGCTGAAAAGCTCCTTCTTCCTTGCTTCGGTCGGAAGTCTAAACGTCGGCCCTTTAGTTTCGCGTTTGGAAACTGGCGCTATGCGAGCCAGGTATCGGAACCCCTGTCCAGCCTTACCGTCCTCAAACGAAAGATCGAATTGGATACGATCATGCGGCGTGTCGACCTGCGCCGCGCGCCATGTCATGGCGGTTATAAAGAAGCCACTCTCTTCGAGCTGCTTGTACTGCGGCGACGCAAGAAGGTTCTCCCCGCTCAGCGCGACATTCTCGACAAGGTGCAGCATTTCGGCCGAAGCGACTTCGTCGGCTTCTTCGTCTTGCTCCTCATCGTCATGGGTATCTGCAGACGCCACTTTCAAACGGGTAACCGTTACAGCTTTGTATCCACTCATTTCCGACATGACCTGCAAAAAGAACTTTGTACGGTTGCGCGGATCGAACTGCGCGACGGAAATCTCCTTGCGTGTCAGTGCCCTCCCGCTGTCTCGTTCGATTTCGCGAAACATGGCATCGGCAATTTCTTGGGCGCGTTCCGTCGAAGGCAGGCGGACGCGGATTTGACCCTCCTCAAACTTGAACTCAATACCGGCGACTTTGCTCTGCCTCTGCAGAAGATGTGTTTTAGAGTAGTCGAAATCGCTATATTCGACATTGACCGCAATCAGACCTTTACCCGACAGGGGGAGGTTGACGATCTCGGTGTTCGAAACGTCGCTTTTGTAGCGTTTGAGGGCCTTCAGGACGGCCTCTTCATCGAGGTCGGTCTGAAGTGTCCGGAAAGTTGTCCTCTCATTGCGACCTTTAGGCTCGCCACGCTCGATCAACCCTTCTACGTCTCTTAAATCGTGGGTCAGGGACGAGATGTAGTCTGCCAAATTCTGACGAGGTTCCGATGCTGCGCAGAATATGCGCCGATCCCTCGCGAGTTCCAGCATTACCTTCTCTGGTATGCGCTGGCGAGGAGCCATGAGAAGATCGTAGAGGTCCTTGTCTGTGGCGAAAAGGCTTGGCTTATTGCTCGGCATATTCCATTCCGATCGCGTCACGTGAGAACGAAGTCTTCATTTCAGGGACAAATCGAAGTCTGATCTGTTTGAGTGCGAGCGCTATGCTGGAGTTCGAATTTTCTCCGCTAAGCTTGTCCACGTACTCGTGCGTCGCCTTCTGGAGTTTGCTGGTCGCGTCCTCGTCCTCTTGCGGGACCTTAATCGTGACGTCGATTGTTTTCTCCAGAAGCTGGTAATGCCGAAGGTATTCGATGAGGTACATCAAATCATCCACTGTCGTCGGCCGTCTGTGGAATACAACTACTCCGTCACGTCCTCGATCGTCGTTCTCGTATCGCAACACAATCCAAGGCGAAGAAAGCATCTCGAGCGTCGCAGCTCTCGCATCGTTTCCCAGGTTGTTAGTCTTCCTGACAAGCTGAGGATGGAAGTACCGGCAATACTCCTTGTCGGGCAGCTCACGCTTCCCACGCATCTGAGCAATTTCAGTGGCAACCCGGTCAAACCAGTTGATGTCGTCTGGGCCAAAAACGAAGACACGTGAGCCGGTTTTGAGGTCGAGGTCTTCACTTCGGACATCTCTCAGCAAATTGTCGAAATCGGAGTCATATTCGTCATCATGATTATATACGAATAAAAGACCCGAGATCGTAGCGTCGTAATCGCCGACGATATATTTTCGCTGCCAGTCTTCGCTGACCTCGGCACACGTGACCTGCTTTGACAAGCTGACGAACGCAGATTTGATTTTACTGTGTTCGATCGACTTCTTCGAATAGCTTTTCAAATCGCACTGGATGTAACGCCGACCACCTGAGTAAGGATCATCATAGAAAAACACGGCATCGGTGGGATGCGTTTTCACACCATGCCGTTGTTGATGCATGCACTCCCAGTTTTCGTTCATCGGGCCAGTTCTTCGCCAGAAGAACTCTTCAAAGATGCCGTCGGATAGCTTTTCTGCCATCCGGGCGATCACCTGGGTCTCTGCCATGCCTATACAACCTCGAACACCGAATCACATGCTTTGAACGATGTTAGCAGCCGTTTGTATTTAAAAAACAGAGCGGTCCGGATAATCACAGGTTGAACACTTGTGACATTCGGACCACATGCCGTTGCTCGCGATGGAGTTATGGCGCTGCGTTGTCGCTTGGACCATCGTCGGAAGGAAGTTCGAAGCCGGCGAGCCGAGCCAGGAGCCTCATCTGATTGACCGAAATGATGGCGGACTGGCCATACGAGACAGTTTTCACCCTGAAATACTCGTATTTGAGATCGAACTCTTGGAGAAAATCATTGTCGGTAAGAAGTCGAAGAAGTCCCCGCAGAGCCTCGGCATCATCGACGTTCAAACCGGTGAACGCCTCTCGAATCCCGTCTTTTGTCAGCTTGCCGTCTTCAAAGCGGTCAGCGTCTACCCCGGAAATTGTGGCAATGACGTCCTTCATCGTCGTCAGTTGTTCGATTGCTTGCCTACCACGCTCCACTTCATCCCTCACGAAATCGCGCTCGTCGGCGGAAGGTATCGTGTCGATCGCAGCGTCGACTCTTCGTTGAGGATCACCGATAACTTTGCGCTTCGTAGTTGGACCAGCTTCTTTTACACGCAGCTGGACGTAATGGCGATAATCCTTGTTCCCGCGGATCGTAACATGAATAGGTCCTTTCCAATCGCGCATTGCCAGAAACGCCTTTACGGACGCCTCGTTGATCACCTTGTTGAGAAACGGCAGCGGACTTAGTTTCCGCTTCCTGGCCTCGGCGGCTGCGTCGTCAGAGAGGATGCTGTCACACATGATCCGGAGGTGCTCCAGCGTCGTTAGCACGTCCGAGGCCTTGCGGTTCCCCGCAGCAAAGTTCTTCTGCGCTTTGGCATGCAATTGGTCCCAGAACGTCGCTGAGAGCGGTGTCGGTGACGTGCTCATTTGGCCTCCAGTCGCAGGAGCTTGCTTTTGAAGCTGTTTAGTACGTTGGTGAGGTTCGGGAATGCATCAGGGGTGAAGACACCGTCAGCGAGAGTGCGAATTTCAGCCATGCTGCAGGTCTCCACCACACTGTCTCCCCATGCCCTTAGCGCTTGGTTCTCCTTCGACGGTGGGAGCTTGTAGATTACCGCCTCAAGCCCGACTTTTCGGAGCGTTTTGCGGCAGATTTCATTGAAATCGCTTTGGATTTGCTTCGGTACTTCAATTGCGTCCGACGGCAGCATTGGCGCGTCCAAGATACCGTGGAGCAGTTGGAGGTAATGCCCTTCTCGGACCGCGAACATGGATTCGTCTCCGATGACTACGTCCGCTCCTCCCATTGCTTCCAGGCGACGTTTGAGCGCAAGGATTCCTTGGTGTGAGCGCATTTCCGCTTTGATATCGAGGTCGAGGTTTTTGCGAACCGCACGCTCCAGCCGAATGGCGTCGTCCAAGTCGGCACGCGACGTCCCTTGGGCCGCGAGAGCGTCGATCTGGCTGTTCAACTCTCTTTCCCTTTGGTACGACAACTCGACGTCAACAAATAGAATGTTGACTTTCCTCGCCATGCCTTCCTCGTACCTTGTCCCTGGGACGCGGAACCTGCAGCGGGAGCACGCCATCGGACGCCACACAGCGGTTGGCTTGCCATCTACGATTGGGCCTCCATGTGCACAATCGCCCCCGGTAGAGCAAATACCGTGCGTGAATTCGATCACGTTTGTCAGGCTATCCGAGGTCGTGAGACGACTGGCTATGTCCAACCCCGCAAAGTCCTCGATGTGCGTTGGATGGTATCCCTCTTGAATCGCCCTCTTGACATGATCCTCTTTGGTGCCCTCGAGAAGTTCAACTTTTTTCGCCTGGCGTTCTTTGACGGCACGGTGGACCGCAGCGGTTTTATTGCCCATGTACTGAAGCGTGACGGCCTCGCTTGCATGCCCCATAAGCTTCATTGTGGTGTGCAGAGAAGTCCCGTTCTCGAGATGTTGAGTAACATGGGACGCCCGCGAGTTGTGAAGAGGAAAGCGTACATCGTCGCCGATCATCAAAGCGAAATGATAGCCAAGTTCCTCATCCAAGAGCGGTTGCGCCCAGAGGCAGAAGCGTTTGTAGTAGGCCCTCACCTTGGCCTCCGAAACAGCGCGATAACGGCCATTCTGGAAGACACGGAATGCGGGGAAGCCGTTGGGGAACAGCGCTAAGTCCGTGGCATCCGTTTCCACCTTCACGTCGAGGAACGCCACGGGCCGTTTCATTGGTTGATAGGTGTTCTGTAAAGCGATGAACGCGGCCATCATTTCCATTATCCGGTCGTCCGCGTAGGCGTGAAATTGCATTTTACCCGACTTGTCGTTGACCCGGATCATCGCGGGAACGTAGCGGGACTCCTCTCCGTCGATCCAGACACGTTGGATGAAGCCTTGTCTGCGTCCTTCAATCGCCGTCGTCAGAGGGTTGGCGACTTCACCCATGGTCTCCAAGTCGATGACTTTTTCGTCGCCTTCCCCGCTGTCCAGCCACCGAGTGTCGATCAGTCGAAAGCCAAACGCGAAGATTATGTCGAGGACTCTTGCTTCGAGACCCAGGAAGACATTCTCGTAAAGACCGGTGAACCTGTTCTTCAACGTCGCGTGCGTGTTTGGTTCACCTCGTGCGAAACCGTAGTCATTTTGGTAATTCAACTTTTGCAGTATCGCGAGAACCTCTTCGGGGAATGTTTCGCGACCCGAAGGTCCAGGTTGTGAAGAGCCCGTCTTCGACGGCGTCTGAAAATCAAACGGATCGGGCATATCGGCGAAATCGCCATCTCTGGCCGCTTTCTTCCAGAAAACACTCAACTTGCTTTTCGCTTCCTTTACGAAGTCTCGCTTGTGCTTGGCGGTACCTGCGCTCACCAAGTCAACAAATGGGATCGAATGGCGACGATATTCGACCTCGGCAAAAGATCGCGGAATCTCGTCCTCGGGAAGGGTAAGAAGGAAAGCAAGCCAGCAATTCAGGGCCTCCGCTACACGCCTTATGTGCTTGACCTGAATAGTCTTTAGCGAGACGTCGAGCATCCTCCCCCATTGGAGCACACGATCGGGGACCACCTCCACCGGCCGACCAATAAGCTTCGCAATGAACTCGGTGTTTTTAGCGGTCGGGTACTCACACCATTTGAACAATCCTCTCGCGGGCGTGTTCAGGCGCAATGCTGCGGCGAAAGTATCATTCTCTTTACGTGTACCGGGCTCGACTCCCATGGCTTCGGCCACCATGAAGTAAACTTTGTTGATCGCCACCGCATCGTGGAACGATGCTCCATCTTGGGCGACGCGATATTTCATCTCGACGAGCGCTTCGGGTCGGAATCCGGGGGTGCGCCACATGTCGCTGCAAAGCGCGGAAGTTACGAACGCGTTCAGTGTCCTTTTGTGTTTAGGGGACACGGATAGGTTCATAATCGTGTCGGCCAGATGTTTCCAACCGATGGGGACGGACAACCAAGCCACAAGCGGACGCAATCGCCACGGCACGTAGTCCTTGACGCAACTCATGAAGGACATCGGGAAGAGCCAGACGTGGACCGACGCCAAGTACTGCGCAAACCAGAGCCGCGAAAACCTGTACGCAGTACCTTTTCCTCTGGGAACACCGTTTAACGTGCGATTGGGCGGTTCATGCTGGAACTGCCAAACTTCTTCCGCCAGGCGATCCAAAAAGCCACTGATTTGGTGACTCTTCAGTTGCGCGATCTCGGCAGCAAGTTCGGTCAGTCCCGCAATACTCTGCTGGTCAAATTTGAAGTATTGATCAATGTCTTCGTTGTCGATCAGGCTCTTCACGAGGGCGCGCTGCAACGCGAGTGGTTGAGCCGCCATCAAATCCCCAGCACGGCCTTGGCCGTGCTGCAATCGCACCGTAGGTGCCCCTCTTTTCGTAACGCTCGGAACAACTCCGATGTTGACCAGACCTCGCGTCACCGCAGATTGAAGTAAGTGGACAGGTTTGCCATTTCCGATCAATGCACCGTACGGTACATCGACGCGTTCACCGATCTTATCCACGTTCAAGCCTAGCGGCCCGTACATCTCGACCAGTTCTCCGTACGGAGCGCAGAGCAGTCGCTCGAGGGACGCCCGCAGCTTTTGCTTGAAATCCTGGAGGTGTCGCCGCAAGTCTGCCGCGCTCGGCTCGTCGATAAGTACGATGGTCTTGCCGATATTTACCGTGCAATCGTTTCGTGTGAGGACATTGCGATCGGTTGGCGACTCAATGAACATTGGCGCGCCCTCCACCCTTGACGGCATCGTAGACCATTTGGAGGTCGACTCCGTACTCCTCCTGAGTGTCGATGCTGAAATGCCCTAATCCAAGGGCTATGAGGTGGGGAGACAAGCCGCGTAAGCGCAATTCTCTGACGTACGCATGCCTGAACCCATGAATAAAAATTCCGGGCATTCCACGAACGCCCGCACGCCCACAAGCGGATTTGAAGGCCTTGTCGACATTGCCAACACGCAGCATGTCGCCACGGTTTGTCCGATTTGCAGTCGTAAGAAAAAGGTACGGCGAGTTCACACCGGCCTTGATCGCGAATTGACGCATCTCCATCGCGTAGGCTTCAAGCTGTGCGGCGTAGTCGGAGTGTGTCCAAACAGGTATTCGGAAAAGCCTATGGTCCGTGAACCGCATCCCTTTCCAGCCAACCATGTCGCTCTTCTTGAGGCTCTTTCGCCGACTTGAAATGTCAAACTGGCGGCGCAGATAATCCTCGCGGGTGACCCGCAGCGACGATGGGTCCAACACGCCGCACCATGTAGATTGCTCAGGGTGAGCGAATATGAGTAGCGTATCGGTCGACTGAAAATTCATGAACCTTTTGCTCATGCGAGCAGGCTGCACGTCGCAGCGGTACATGTGGAGGTATTCACTCTTCCGTCCCCCGGTACCCATCATTGCCATGAACAGGTGCTTGTAGTCCCGGTCCTTGGTGCATTCGATGATCCTTCGACCAACCTCTTCGCACATCACGGGGGTAGGAACTTGTATCTTCGACGAGAATGTTGCCAGACGGTTGTAGGCGACAGGGAAAACTGCCGTTTCGGGTTTTAGCTGGGCGTACTTTTCATACTGATCGTCAAGATGGCTCCAGAATGACGTCCCCCTTTGCTTTGGAATCCTTGTTTCGAACACGGTCCCCGACTTTTGCAAAGCCTGGCTCATCACATGCTTGTCACCCTGATTTCGGCGGCAAGATTTCACGAAGGACTCGATCGCTCGGAGATCGGTTTTCACCGTTTCGATTGCCACCGGTTTCCAGTTGGGAAATATGCGCTTGGCAGGATCACTGGGAGCCATTGTTCGATATAGTATGTAGCTATCGATCAGAAGGTCGACATCATGACCCGTCTCAAGTCGACGCGACCCTGTGGCCATCCAGAAATCATAAAGCCGACCGAGCGCCGCTACATACTGATGCGCAGATTTCAGCTCCTTAACCTCTGCGAGTTCGCCCGACCACACCCAGATTTCCTGAGGTATAACGATACCCTCGGGGCTTCGAAGAGCGAGGGTTGGCTGTAGTCGTCGCTCTCTGAGCCGGCTGCGCCCCGTGTAAGTGACCGGAAGATCGAAGACCAATGTCGAATAGCGGGCATCATGTTTGACTTGCACATTTTCGATGTTTTCGAAAAGCATAGGTATCCTCTCGACGGGACGTGTCCCGCTCGCCAAAAAGTTCAGAATAGTTATGGACCGCGTTTAGCTGCGCTCGGACGCAATCATCGGTTCCGCGACATGGAAACGGCACTTGCTGCATAGAGATGGCCGCCTTTCGGACGAGGACGCGAGTCCAGTGGGGCACACGCCGTGGGACGCGGGTCGTGCGCTTGGCACAGCCGATGTGGCAATTATTGTTTTGATGAATTCGAAGGAACTTGGCATCTTTGCACCTTAGAAGGACGGGTTGCGTCCGGTCATGACTTAGGGACAGCGGCCAGAACTTCCGGCCGCGCTCCAGATCAAGGTGATTCGAGAGAGACCCTGCAAAGCCTGAATTGATCCGTTTCGCGCCCAAAAGACCATTAGATGTGGAATTCGGAGCGAAAACCGCCTCAAAATCGAGGCGATGGAGATCATTCGGTCCCCATGGTGGAGGGAACCGGTTTCATGGTTGCAGGGATGAAAATGCCGGGATAGTATTTACATGTTCGCTCCTTTCCTGAACCGAAGGGATTCGAATGACATCTGAGCGGCACGCGGGCCAACGCGTGCCGCTCGTTCGTTGAGGGCGAATCGCCCTCACGCGTCCACCCTATCATGTTGACGTACCCATTCAAGCTTGGCACCACGCAACGACACATCGTGCGGGCGGATCGCATACACACGGACGTTAGCGGACGTCCCTATCCCTGCGTTTTTGCGATCGAATTTCAAGTGGAGGAGCCGTTGCAGAAGTGGCAAAGCCCTCTATGCCGTGCTACGAAAAAGCAACGGGCAAGGCTAGCGGGCCTGACGACGGTTTACAGGCTACTCAATAAACGGGAGTTGGAATGCCGAACGGACCAGACACAGTTGGAGATGTCATCCGTAACATGGACCTCGAGATTCAGCGTCTGCGGGCGGAACGCGATCGCATTGACGATGAGATAAAGCGGACAGAGGAGGCCAAACGCATCGTCTTGTCGTTTTCGCGGGGCGGCACCTCCCGCGGCACAGTGTCACTCGCAAAAACACCAAGGTCGATTTTCGATGGACAGCCCTCTAAAACAGACGTCCCTGCCACGTCCCAACGTCAGCACGTTATCGATTTGGCTGTCGCAATCCTGAAAGACCGCGACAACAAACCTATCCGACGTGACGAGCTTTGGGCCGAAATGCAAGCTCGCGGATTGCAGCTCAAAAACAGCAATCCCACGCACTACATCGCGAGTAAAATTCTCGGCGGCGCAAAGGACATCTTCGGCAACCAGAATGGGTATTACCTTCTGGACTACTCCACCGCATCCGAAAGCTAATCAGTCGCCACGGGAGGCAGTGCCGACACTGGATGTGTTGGCCCCGGCGGCTGTTGCATCGGCCATTCTAAATCAGCGCGACAGTCCGTGCGGTGCGACGGTGCATTGCTCGACAAGGGTGCGCAATCAGACATATACGAGGCGCAATGGCGAGCGAAGTTCACCTCAGTCAGGGATTGCCCACACTTCCCCAAGACCTCATGTTGGCGCGCGATCGCGGCGAAGTACTTTTTGTCGTCGGTGCCGGCGCTTCCTATCCCGCACCATCCAACCTACCGGATTTCGCTGGTCTCGTAACCGACATCTATCGGTCAGTCGATCCAGCCATGTCCCTGGCACTCGATGCGGCAATGACCGACGGAGGTCCCAATTGGGATGATGCTGCCCATCTCCTCAGTCACCAGCAGCGAACGGAGCTGAAGTTCTTCTGTCAAAAGGAATATGACGTCGTCCTCGGTATGCTCGAAAGGCGTATTGACGGTGATGCGAGCAGACAAAGCACAGTTCGCCGTGCTGCCTTCGAGACGCTTGCCGGGACGGTTCAGACCAATCCGATACACGATGCCCTCGTTCATCTCGGCCAACGATTTGGACAGACACTGCTCGCGACAACCAATTTCGATAGGCTCCTGACCGAAGCGGCCAAGAGCCGTGGCTACTCTTCCGATACCTACGCGCTCGGCGAAATACCAAACCCAAGCCGGAGCCTCGATTTCAACGGTATCCTGCACATACACGGGAAGCTTCCATGGCGTCGTGACAAGGCCTCGGCGCTTGTTCTGACCGATCAAGATTTCGGTGACTTCTACCTCAGAAGGCACGCGATCACGGCCTTCCTGTACGATGCAGCCCGCATTTTTCATTTGGTCCTGGTTGGCTACAGTGCCAATGACTCGCCGGTTCGATATTTGCTCAACGCGATAGCGGGGGATGAACGGCATTTCGTTGATCTCAAGACGAGATACGCTTTTGTCGGCTGCGACCCGTCCGATCAACGAACCTCGGTCGAGTGGCAGAGCCGGGGGATAGTTCCCATTACCTATGACCGGGCGAATGGGCATCGGGCTCTGTCGGACCTCTTGGTAAGATGGGCAGAAATCATTCCCGGAAAACGGAACGAGCGGTCACTCCTAGCCTATCTTAAAAACCTGGCAAAGCTTGATCCGGCTTCGACGGACGGTACTGCGGCGATGTCTTTTCTGGAGTACTACATACAGCGGTCGAACCCGACCGAGCAAACCGATCTGGCGCGAATTTTCGCGGCGCGAGGTTCGTCACCGCGCTGGCTGGGAATATTGAACCAAATTATCCGCGAGAGCACGAAGGCACGATAGGATGCACACGCAACGATCTTCTGAAGCGGAGAAACGGGTTAGGCAGACGACCTGGGCCTTCGCCGATGGGCGCTTTGAACAACGAGAAGTCATCGAGTGGGCAATCGCTCTTTCCCCGGAACATGAAACCGAACGCGCGATCCTGCGGGACCTCTTTGGTAGACAGCAGAAGACCGTCCGAGAGCCGTACGCGTTGGCATGGCGATGCATATTCGAATTCTGGCGAACACCCGACGGGCAAACGGCTAACGACGCCTTTCTGATAAGGCGTGAGCTTAGAGACGGTGGCCAGCAGCTAGACTTGATCAGGTTGATTGTGGACGCGGTGCGCCCGTCCTTGAAGGTTGAAACCGTTAGACGATTCGAAATCGTCTCATCGGAAGAGCTTCCGAAGAAACCAAAGCATCTAAAACACCTCCTCTATGCTTCTATCACGAGTGGCAGCCGCCTTGGCCCCGAGGACGTGGGTCTATCGGGTATAAACGACAGGAATTTCCTTTTCGCACTGGCCACAGCGCTCAATGCTGCCGTACTTAACGGGCTGAATATTGCGAGGATGATTGGTTCGATATCCAAAGAAATGGATATCACAAACTGGCTCGTCCACCGCGTCTATTTTGTCCCGCCGGAGCAGTATCCAGAAGGAGGAGGAGAGCCGGACCGATATAGTGACGGGTTCGCGCCCGCGACCAAGCTGATGTATGCGGTGATGTCCAGGCTTGCTGACATCGACATCAAGGCGGCACGCCATATCGTCGCATCGTGGGACGTAGGTGGTTGGACGCTCTATAGGCGACTATGGGCTGCTGCCGGGCGCGATCCGCGCCTCGTGGAGCCATTTGAAGTTGCATCGTTTCTTTACAAGCTCGACGACCGTGAATTTTGGATCGCCGGCTCGTATCCGGAGTTCGCTGAACTCCGAGCTGTTCGTTGGAACTCGTTCTCGCCAGAGGAGAGCCGAAACTTGGAAAGCCGCCTGCTTAAAGGCGAGCCGATGAGGCAAGTGCCATCCGGCGTCCCCAAGGACGAGATACAGAATTACAGACGTCGACATATCGCTAACGAGCTACGGCGAATCCAGGCGGGAGGCGGCCTGTTGTCTGCAAAGAGTTCGGCGTTGCTGGAACAGGCGGTCGCCCAATTGAACGCCGAGTTGCCTGACGCCGAGATCACTCTCGGATTCAATCAGGGTGTTCGACTAGTTATGCGTGATCGGGCCACGGCGCAAAGTTTTGACGGGATCGCTACATCAAGGCTGCTCAACGAATTGGCGAACTCTCTAACTGAAGACGGTTGGGACGACAGAAGCGAGAATGCAGCCGACTTCATCGGGACGAATGCACCAGTCATCTTGAAACTGCTTGCCGAATTTCCTGATCCCGCGGTCTCGTCGAAGATATGGCAAGCCTTTGGTCACCGGTTTAGCCCCTCAGACCTAAATGTCGGCCCTGACAAGGCAAAGACGCAGGACTTAGATAGAATTCCGATCGCCCTTCAGGCTTGCAGGGCAATCACTGCGGAACGGCCAGAGGTGCTCGGAAGAGCGATCGAGGGACTAACCGCCTTCATTGGAAATTGGGACCGACTGCTCGGAGAGAGCGACGATTTCCGCCAAGCGTGGCTGACCCTATGGCCATACGCCGTCAGGAGAACGAACGAGAAACTGGATACCTCGACCCCCCTGAGCAATAAAGCATTCGGTACACCCGTAGGCCAGATGATTTGGGCTATGATCGGCATGTGTCCACGCATACGCGATGGTGACATCCCAATGGCAGGCGGGTTGTGGCCCGCCATCCTTTCGGCCGTTGAAGGTGCTGACGGCGAGGCCTTAGTGAATGCCCGATATGTCCTCATTCGCGATATTGGCTACTTTTATGTCGCGTCACCACAATGGGCGATGAAAAACCTAGTTGTGCCGCTTATAAGCTCGTCACATCTCGACTTCTGGGAAGCCTTCAGTACCGGAAATCTCCCCCAATATGACCTTATGAGCCAACTCGCCGAGCCGATAATCAAGGCAACCACCCTTAGCGAACTACCGGGCAAGGTTAAGGCAGACCTTGCCGAGCGCGTAATCTGGTCGACGATTTTTGATCGGAAGGGAAACACCCCGCCGGCCGTTCCGCTCGCTCTTGTACAACAGATGTTGCGAATGGGAGGCGACGCTGTTCGAAGCCAGGTAGTCCGCTCGTTGGTGGAGCTTCTGAACCAAGACGACGACGCATTTGATCAGAAAGCTCGTTTTGATCTCGCGAAATCCGTCTTTCAGGACGTATGGCCAAAGGAGCTTACTTTGAGCTCTCGGGCCGTGTCCGAGGAATTGGCCGAATTTCCCGCGGCGGCGGGAGAGTACTACGCTGAAGCAACCGTGCTTGTTCTCCCCTACCTCACACCTTTCGATTGCTGGTCGCTGTGGGACTACGGACTAATGGAAACAAACGACGTGGACCAAAAATTTAAGAAAATTGACACTCCCGACAAGGCGGCCGCCCTGCTTTCGATTTTAGATCGGACAGTCGGCGGAGAAGAGGGGGCGATCATACCAGATGGCCTTCAGGACGCACTAACACATATCGCGTCTCTGTCACCGAAGATTGAGAAAGACCCTCGGTTCCATCGCCTTGTGACTTTAAACCGACGATAAGACGTTTAGCTAGGGTACCTTTTAGATAAGGTCGTGGAGGCCGTCATTGATCAGAACACGCGGCTGATGGCTGAGTAATCAGTTATCGGCATGCTAGGGACCCTGTCGTCGACAGCTCCCTATCTCACCCAAAAGTTTATCGAGCCGAGTATCATTCTCCGTGAGAACATTCCGGATACCTGAAACAGGCAAGTCATAAGACCTGTTGATTAACGGCACCGATTGCCGGTGGCCACTTGTCGATATGATCGCTGATTGATTTCCTGTCCGGAAGGCAATCCACGCGCGATTGAGGGACTATGGATGACGCTTATCAGTGGCGATCCGCTTACACAGCTCGCATTTTCGATTTACGGCAATAAAGGAGTCTACGCACTTCTTCTGGGCTCCGGCCTTTCTAGGTCTGCATCTATTCCCACCGGTTGGGAAATCACAGTCGATCTGGTACGACGCGTAGCTCTTGCCCAAGGGGTGCCCGAGCAGACCGATTGGGCGGGCTGGTACCACACTGAATTTCAGAAGGACCCGAATTACTCGGAACTTGTTGAGCAGTTGGGATTGTCGCCGGACGAAAGGCGATCAATTCTCCATAGTTACATCGAACCTGACGACCAAGATCGCGAGCAACATTTGAAGCTTCCGACCAAGGCCCACCAGGCAGTCGCGAGGCTCGTGAAGGACGGATTTATTAAAGTCATCATCACCACGAACTTCGACCGACTGATCGAAAATGCGCTTCGCGAAGAGGGCGTCGAGCCTACGGTTGTCGGTTCAGTCGATAGCCTCCTGGGAGCCGAACCCCTGGTTCATTCGACCGCCTACCTCCTCAAGCTTCACGGTGACTACAAGGATGCACGAATTCTGAACACCGAAGCCGAGCTCAGCGGCTACCCTCCACAATACGATGTGCTACTGGATCGCATAATGGACGAGTACGGCTTACTGGTTTGCGGTTGGTCAGGGGAATGGGACCACGCCTTGCGCGCTGCGATAATGCGAGCGCCGTCCCGACGTTACCCTATGTACTGGGCAGGTAGAGGTACGCTAGGCAACGGCGCGACCGAACTCGTCAAACATCGCCGGGCACAGATAATTCAGATCGGCGGCGCAGATGAGTTTTTCGAAGGTCTCGACCAACGAGTGCAGACCCTGTCTCGGACGCATAGGCAGAATCCACTGGGTATCGAACTGCTCGTGAGTACGGCAAAGCGATATCTTGGAAAACCAGAATTTCGCATCGGCCTCGACGATCTGGTCTCGCAGGAGTGCCGGTCGCTGGTCGGTAAACTTACTTCCGAAGAGCTACCTACCCATGGCTCGTGGGACGCTGAGCAGTTCCGCGACCGCGTTCGAATCTATGAGGCCGCAACGGAGCCACTGGCTAGGATCGCGGCAGTTGTCGGACGTTGGGGTTCGGCCGCAGATGGAAAGATGATACTGGATATCGTGCGCTCTCTCAGTAGTCATGCGGATCAGCAACAGAGCGGTCTGACAGTTTGGCTCTACATTCGCTCCTACCCTGCTGTTCTGGTCACAGCGGCTTACTGCTTAGGGCTGGTACGAGCGCAGCGATGGCAGGAGCTCCACCAGTTCTTGAGTGCTTCGCTTCAGCGACGCCACCAAAGCGGTTCCGAACGGATCGTCGACAATCTGGTTCTTGACGGGTGGAGCGGCGGTAATAACGACTATTGGACAAAGCTCGAAGGGCTTGACCGCCGCAGAACGGCGCTCAGCGATCATCTATGCGAGGTCTTCAAGGGTTGGTGCGCGCCGATGATCGGCAGCGTACCCGATTTCGAGATATTCTACGAAACATGGGAAGTCTTGGCTGCCGTTGTCTACCATGAACAGATGAGCAGCGCGGTCCTCGAAGACACGCTGAAACTGCCCCCCCAGCAAGGGTTTGTGTACTTTCCGATAGGGCGAAGCGCGTGGAACGCTGGAACTCGCGAGACAATTCTCCTTGAATTGCAGAGTGAGCCCACAAAAGCCCGACTGTTGGAGGCCGGATTCGCAAAGGGCTCGGATGATTTCCTGGCGAAAATCATCACCAACTACTGCCGCCTTGCCGCCAGACACCGGTGGTGATGTTTCGTTTATGTGAATGAGGAGACACAGTGGCTGAACACCGTCCAACTTTCGAACAACGAGAAGGCCTCGTTCCTTTGCCGCAGCAACTCTCGCTCGGTGAACTAAATCAGGCTGCCAAGGCCGCGCTCTGGTATGTCATCAATGGGTTTATTGAGGCGAACAAAGTAGTGAACGATTTCGGCACTGATTTCGCCGATGATCATCTTCGTTCAATCGCCGAACGCCACTTCGTCATCGTTGAGCATGGATACATCGATGACTTCTCAGACAGAGTTGACGATATCACGTCGGCATGGAGACGTTACTTTCGCCCAGACGCGACGTACGGCGAGACGCTGGGATTTGTTGAGTGGATTGTCCGCGCTGATCGTGGAAAGACCTCACTGCCGACTAGCATCGAGGCTGCACTAATCCAAACGCATTGCGCCTACCGGCTGGTGAACCGAGATACCATTATGCCAATTGCCAGCGAGGAGCATGCGGCAACAGTTGAGTCCGCACTCGCCGCTTTGCAGACACGCGGGCAATTGGGTGCTCATCAGCATCTCCTGGCCGCGGCATCTCATTTGTCTCAAGGTCGCTTCGCTGACAGCGTAAGAGAGAGCGTCCACAGTATTGAATCTCTTGTGCGCAAAGCGACAGGGCAATCAAAATTTTCGCGAGCCATTGCGCAATTGGCGTCGGAGCGACACCTGCACGAATCGTTCAAACAAGCTCTTGGGAACCTCTATGGATACAGTTCAGACGAGCAAGGCATCCGTCATCCCCTCCTGGATAAAGGGGATTCCAATGTCACGGAACATGACGCCTTGTTTATGATTGGGATATGCTCGTCCTTTGCAACCTACTTGGGTGCCACCGCGTAAGCTGAATGCGCTAGGCGCTCTCGCGCACGATTAGTTCATACCCTACTTCGATCTGTTTGCGTGGAATTCGTCAGCTGTCCATGGCTGCGAGCAGCAATTGGCCGACCTGTTCCCCATGCGGCAGGTATGGACAGCAACCGTCGTGATCCCCGCACGGCGGCCCTACATCTATCCCCGGGGACTACTATCGATCGTTCACCACACTATAGGCTCGACTGTTCGTCGCGACTTCGTCGCTCGACCCGAATATGATGGGAACGCGCTGATGAAGCGAGGGGCTGGACATCCAAACTTGCCAGCCTGTCATCTGTTCTCCATGGTGTCCACCGCAGACGTGCCAAATCACCCTTCACCATGGTGCGGGCGAGGGACCCGTTTTCCGGCTAGGTGCGATGACGCGACCCGCGCTTAGCCGTCCATGTTCGTGGGGAGGACGAGAACGTCATGGATCGTCACGTTCCGTGGGCGGCTGAGAATAAACAGGACGGCATCCGCAACTTCGCTGGGTTCAATCAATCCGCCGGCATCTTTGACTGCCTGCAGGCGATCCGGCTCCCAATCAGATAGAAGCGCGGAGATCACCGGACCGGGTGATACCTGGGCAACGCGAATCCCGTGTTTGCTGACTTGGCGGCGAACGGTCTGCGTGAAAGTCGTGATCGCAAACTTGGACGCCGAGTAAACTGGCTCGTGCTTGATTTTTGAATGTCCAGCGAACGAACACGTGACAAGAATGTCGCCGCTACCCCGCTCGATCATGTGAGGAAGGACAGCATGAACGTTCTTTACGACTGCGTTGATGTTTAGATTGAGCATTCGGTCGATGGTGACGGCGTCGGTGTCGACCAGATCGCCTCCGATGAACGTTCCGGCATTGCAATACAGGATGTCGATCTTGCCAGTCTTCGCAAGGATTTCGGGAACCATGGCCGCGCAGCTCTCTGCATCGATTAGGTCGGTGACCTGGGCAACCGCTTTCCCGTCGCTGTTGGCGACCAGTTCATCAAGCGCCGCCTTGTTGCGATCGACCATGACGACCGTGGCACCCTCGGCCATCAGCAGTTTTGCCGTTGCAAGGCCTATTCCTGAAGCAGCACCTGTAATGACCGCGACTTTACCTTGTAGGATGTTGCTCACTTCAGACTTCCTTATGTTGAGATTTGGAATGGAGTTTATCCGGCGAATACGCCGTCCTAACGCACGCACTGTTCAGGTTCGGTCGCCTGTAGAAAGCCTTGCGATTGCCGCAGGGAGGTCGCGCATATGGGAGATGTTCATCACCGCTCCGGCATGGAGAAGGTTTCTGGAGTGGTCTGCGTATGTATGTGCTCCGCCCGTGAAACCGATCACCCGCATCCCAGCTGTATGCGCGCCCTGAACGCCGTGAACAGAATCTTCCACGACGATCGTTTCAGACGGGTCGACGCCCATGACCGCTGCGCCGTGTAGGAAGATATCGGGCTTTGGCTTCGACCTTCCCTCGCCGAGGTCTTTTGCCGAGAATATATTGGGCGCGAAGACATCGCGAAGGCCGACCTTCTCGATGACGTCCAGAAGTCTCGACATCTTGGTGTTGGAGCAAACGCATTTCGGCAAGCTGATGGCCGAGAGCGCATCACGAACGCCCTGTATAATTTCCACTTCCTTCGGAAGCCGGTCATCCAGGATCGCCTCAGTTCGATCGAGGAGAGCGTCCATCAATTTCAAGCCGCTTTCGTGCTCAATGATCATAAGAATTTCCCGCCAGCTCATTCCACTAAATCGTTCGGCGAGCGTCGCGTCACTGATCTCGTAACCAGCCGATCGAAGCAATTCGGTTTCGATCCGAATTGCGATGATCTCAGAATCCACCAGGACACCATCGCAGTCGAAAATGACAAGTTTAGTTTCGCTCATAGTAGTGTCCTGGGTATGTGATGGGGTTCAGGCGACTTGGGAGCACGCCCTGCGGAACCGTCGGACGGTTTCGGCCATCCCGTGTTCAAGCGCGTCCGACGTTAGTTCGTGACCGATCGATACCTCGGCGAGGTAAGGAATTCGCTCGATCAGTCGGGGAAGGTTTGCGACGGTGAGATCGTGGCCGGCATTGACGTCCAACCCGTGAGCGTGTGCGGCATCAGCGCTCCTGCCCAGCAGGCCGAGGATCGATGCGGCGCGCGCGGGATCGTTGAAACATCCGCCATAGGGCCCCGTGTAAAGTTCAATACGATCAGCCCCGACATCCTTTACGATGTCCATGACTTCTTCGTCTCCGTCGCCGTTTGCGAAAAGTGAAACACGGATACCTAAAGACTTGAGCTCTCCGACCGTCTCCGCCAAGAAGCTTTTGTGTTGCCGGAAATCCCACCCATGATCAGACGTCGACTGCGATGGATCGTCCGGAACAAGGGTGACTTGGTCAGCTCGAGAATCGCGACACAAGTCCAGAAACTCCCGGGTCGGATAGCCCTCTATGTTGAATTCCGCATCGGGATATCGATCAATAAGAGCCCGGAGGACGGGAAGATCGGTGAAACGAATATGTCGTTGGTCAGGACGCGGATGAACCGTCAATCCCTGAGCGCCTGCGTCCAGCGCGATTTGCCCCAAGCCCTCAACGCTCGGCCACGGTAGGTTCCGGCGATTTCGAAGAAAAGCTATTGCGTTGACGTTGACCGAGAGAGCAGTTGCCATTGGATTTCCAGACTGTTTTAGAGTGCGGATCGGAAGTCGACGGACTTCCTGATTGTTCTAGCATTCCCTAGCGCCCGGTAAAATCTGCCTCGCACCGGCTGTATCCCCATTCCGAAATGCGTTCCCTTGCACGGTCTCGCAGTCCGGTCGGCGATACTCAAATGGTGGTTGGTGGCGGTCCATAGAGGCAGATCACGATCTGTCTTGCCAAGGCGCGTGACGTCTGATCGGCTTCCTCGAGATGAAGAGTGCCGACGCCCCCTCGCGCCAGTATTTGGACCAAAGAATTCCACGTGACCTCCCGGCTTGAGTTCGAGTTACCAACATCAATCGGTCTCGAACTCACCCGGGGGACAATCGCGCCTCTAGCGCTTCACGGTCAAGTAATTTTTTTCAGAAAAAAATTACACGAGGCAAAGTGCCGCCTCATGCGCTGTTGGCAAGCTCCAAGATAGCGAGTGCTGTAGCAGTATCGGTCACAAGGGCATTGATCATTCCCGAGCGGACAGCCCCAACCATGCCGGCCGCCTTGTCGACGGTAGCGGCGACGCCGATCGATAGCCCGACTTTCCTCAGCTGGGCGGGAGTGGCAGCGATCATTCGCTCCTCACCCTCCCAGGGAAGGAGAGTCCCCTGTCGATCCACATAGTGACGAATCACGTCGCCGACAGCTCCGCCAATCGCCTTTTCGTTGACGGTTGCAGCACTGGCCTCCGGCGGGTTTATCGCGTGAGGAAGACCAATACCCACGATCGCACAGTCGAGCTCATCCCACAGTTTGGTCGTCTCTTGGACGTATGGGTCGCTTAGGAAGGCATCCTTGAGTTCCACGGAAGGCACGTAAGGCGCGTGAAGGAAATGCGCTGTTCCGCCGAACTGCTCGGCCGCCTGTCGCACGAATTCGTTGATCTGGAAGTGCGGCGCGGCTTGCTGCAAACCACCGTTCAACGCGACCGCGTGCGCATCGGGGATTTTCGGAAGACCGGCCTGAATGACCTCGCGTACCGCGCGCCCCCAACCGATTCCAATCGTAGCCCCCTTTGGCAAATCCTTGAGGAGATTACCGAGTGGCTCAGCCAACGTGGCTTCAATCACACCGGCGGAGGGCGTGTCGATAACAGCGGCCTTTTTGAGCCCCAAAGCCTGGATCAACTGAGCGGTGATCTCATCGGGGTTAGCAAGATTCATAACCTCGATTCTAACAATTCCTAGAGCTCTCGCTTTCGTCAGAAGGCGGGAGACCGTTGCAGTGGAAACGCCTAGTTTCCGGGCAATCTCGACCTGTGGCATGTCGCTTTCATAGTGAAGCTTGGCGACCATATGCAGGGTCGCCCGAGACGCCATGTCTATCGTTGTTTGCGGAAGCAGCTTGCAATTCCTTTCTGCAATGTGTTACATGCGTTTGAACGTTACTCCGAACCGGACCACAATTCAATCCAGACATCGTGCCCTTTGAGCGATCGCTTTCGGGGCGCGAACGAGGACCTGTGCCCTGTTCCAAGCTTCACCCACTACCCAAACGCTACACCATCTAAAGGGAGCATGAGAATGACAGCGATGACCACTGCCGAGCGACGGGGCTATCACCAAATTTGTGACGCAAGCGGGGCCATGATGGTGATTGCCTGCGATCAGCGCGGCGGCATGCGCACCGTACTCGCCGCGACACCGGAAGAACAGGCCAAAATCAGCAATGACACCCTTGGCGAAACCAAGGCCGACATCACGTCGTACCTGGCTTCCAAGGCAGGCTGCGTGCTCGTTGACCCGATCTGCGCGGTTCCCAGCCTCGTCGACAACGACATCCTTCCCCGCGACACTGCGTTGCTGATCGGCATCGACGCGTCGGGCTTCGACGTTTCTCCCGAGGGCTACCGCATTTCGAAGATGGTTGAGGGCATCGACGCACGTCGCGTCCGCGAACTCGGCGCTACCGGCGGCAAGATCATGGTCTACCTCCGCATGGACAAGCCGGCCGCGAACACGCAGAACCTCGAGACCCTGAAGAAGAGCATCGAGGACTTCGCCAAGGAAGACCTCCTGCTCGTCGTCGAGTTCCTGACCTACCAGCTGGAAGGCGAGAGCAAGGAAGAATACGAAGCGGCGTTCCCGTCCCTCATCATTGAAGGTTCGCGCGCCTGCCTCGAACTCGGGTCCAAGGTTCTGAAGATTCCTTATCCTGGCAACGAGCAGGCTTGCGCCGAAGTCACCAAGATTTCGGGCGACGTGCCGTGGGCTGTCCTCTCGGCCGGCGTCGACCACAAGACCTTCCTCCCCCAGGTCGAAGCAGCAATGAAGAACGGCGCATCCGGCGTTATCGCTGGCCGCTCTCTCTGGAAGGACTGCATCTCGCTTGATCGTAGCGTCTCGAAGGAAAAACTTTCGACGATTGCCGTCTCCCGTCTGCAGGACATTCAGAATATCATCCGGCGCTATCGCGCCGTTAAGGCCGCAGCCTGAGGTTCGAAAACGAAATGTCTCCTGAAGATTTTGCTATCGGCATTGATGTCGGCGGCACGAATATGCGGGCAGCGAGAATCTCTCCCACCGGAGAGATTCTCAAGAAGCAATCGATTTCTGGAAGTCGCGTTCCAGCGGTCGCCCTCGGGCTCATCAAAGACCTGGTCCGGGATATGGACGGCGATGGCGCGCGCGCCATCGGCATCGGCATACCGGGACGCGTAGACGGCTGGACCGGCGAAATCATCTCAGGAGGCTTTCTCGACCTGTCGGGCATCGACCTCAAAGGTGAAATCGCGAACACCTTTGGTCGGCCGACCTTGGTCGCCAATGATTGCAGTATGGCACTCATTGGCGAGTCAAGGTGCGGGGCGGCCAAGGGGTTGCGAAACGCCGTTATGATGACGATCGGTACAGGCATCGGCGGAGCCGTCATGGAAGGCGGCCAAATCGTCAACGGGAAGCGATGCGCGGGCCAGCTCGGGCATCTAGTCGTCAATCTGGGCGGACAGCAGTGCCCGTGCGGACAGAGAGGCTGTGTCGAGACTGAGTCGTCAGGAACATCTCTAAGACGACATCTAACGGACGCGGGCTACGGTCCCGAGATTCGGTTCGAGCAGGTCCTGCATCAGGCGGAAGCCGGCGACGAACCCGCGGTCGGCGTGATGCGTGCGTGGGGCGGGCCACTGAGAGCGGCGATCAACACACTCTCTGCAGCCTTCGATCCCGACGTAGTCGTTCTCGGAGGAGGAATGGGTTCGGCGGCTATCCGGTCCTTGGACTTCCTTCCAGAACTAGAGACTTGGTACAAAGCGGATGTGCGCTTGGCAAAGCTGGGCGACGACGCAGGCGTTATCGGCTCTGGCCTAGCGGCTCTCGACCTCGTGTCGCACGCCAATCAGGGAGCTGGTAAGCGACTTGTCATGGTCAACGGCGTCCCTGCGTCTGGAAAGAGCGGTCTGTCAGATGACCTTTCTAAACGGACGGGATGGCCGGTTCTGGCGCTGGATACCGTCAAAAACCCGTTTCTCGAACTGATTGAGGATGTCGACCGTCCTTTCAATCGGATACTTGGCCGCGCCAGCTACAAATCGATCTTCTCGATCATTCAGGAGTCCGCTCCAGGATCGACCTTCATCGTCGATGCTTGGTTTGGCTTCCAGCCCCTGGATGTCTTACGCGCCCATATCGATATGGCGGGTATCACCGAGGTGGTCGAGTTGTGGTGCCATGCGCCACCGGAGACCGTGGGAGAGCGATACAAAGATCGCACTGGAAAACGCCTCCCAGGTCATCCCGGTCTATCATATGTCCCTGAACTGATCGAATTGGCGAAGAGAGCGGAGCCATGCCGATTGGGGCCGGTTCTTGACATTGAGACCACGACGCCGACAGAGATGGATAAAGTCCTGACGTGGGTCACGGATACCTTCGAACAAAAACTCGGCGCTTCAACCACCTGAAGCGCCGACTGCCGCTGGAGTAGAGGTTGAAACGTATTGTCCTGTTCTCCGGCGGTAGCGCTTGTCGTGCTATCAACTTGGCGCTTTGCGGCAAAGCCCAGCTGACCCGAGTGGTTCCAGGCTGGGATAGCGGCGGAAGCTCCAAAGTCATTCGAGACAACCTTGGCCTCCTGGCTGTCGGCGATCTCCGCCAAGCCCTGATGACGATGGCCCACGGCGAGGGTCGTGCGGGCGACGTCGTGAAGATTTGCAACGCCCGGCTTTCTAGTAACCTCGGAAAGGAAGACGCCCTCTCGGAGTTCCTCTTCTATTCGGAGGGCATCCATCCATTGCTTGAACGCATGGAGCCCGGCCTGCGAGGCGCTATTCTGAATTATCTGAAGACGTTTGTGTCCCGAGCGGGCACGGATTTCGATTTCAGAAATGGAAGCATCGGCAACTTCATTCTTTCCGGGGCAATCCTTGCTCATAACGGTGATATCAATACGGCCGTATTCGTGTTCCGGAAGCTGTGCGGCGTGGAGGGAGACGTCTGGACGTCATCGCTCGATAGTGACCTTATCCTGCGTGCGACCCTAAAGAATGGCGAAAAAATCGAGCGCCAGGACGCGATCACCAAGCTCTCTGATGGAGAAGCGAAGGTTGGAATTGGCGAGGTCAAGCTTTCCCGGATCAGCGGAGGCGAGCCTCGTGCCAACCCCGCGGTGATCGAGGCGATCGGGAAAGCTGACATGATCGTCATGGGACCAGGCAGCTTTTACACGAGCGTTCTACCCCATTTGCAAATCAAGGGCATCGCCTCGGCGCTGGCGAGCGTCGACTGCCCACGAGTGTGGATGGGCAACATACTGCAGTGTCGCGAAACCAAAGATCGCTCATTGGGGGACCTTTTGGACGCGACATTTCGTGAGTGGCATCGCTTCGGAAGCCACACACCGATGTTGACCCACGTACTCGCGAACCGAGTACTTTTCCCTTTCGAGAAAACGGTTGGCGCGTTCCCATACCTCTCTCATGAGATCGGTGTCGTGCGAGATTTCGACGTCATCTTTGGTGAATACGAGGATGCATGGAGCCGCGGCCAGCACGATGGCGATGCCGTTGCCAAAACCCTGCTTCAACTTGCCGAGGCCGGTTAGGCGTTCTTCCGAGGAAGGTTTCGATTTGAACTCGCCAGTATCCCTTGGCAGCCATGCCCGCACAATCGCCGGACGTCGCGAGCAGAACGCGACACGGACGATTTTCTTCTTCAGTGGCTTGGCGATGTCATCCTGGGCTCCCCTCGTTCCGTTTGCGAAGGCACGTCTCGAAATCGATGAGGGAACGCTCGGCGTCCTGCTACTGTGTCTCGGACTCGGGTCGATTGCAGCGATGCCTCTCGCGGGCATTGTCACAACTCGGCTCGGCTGCCGGATCGTCAACACGATCGCGGCGGTCTCGCTGGCTCTTGTCATCCCAATCCTATCGGTGGCTAACACAGTAGCTCTTTTAGCTGTTGCGATAACCGCGTTTGGCGCAAGCGTCGGCGCAATGAGCGTAGCCAGCAACGTTCAGGCCGTGATGGTGGAGAAAGACAGCCGGCGACATATGATGTCGGGGTTCCACGGACTCTTTAGTATCGGAGGCTTTATCGGCTCGGGGAGCATCAGCCTTCTCGTCAGCATCGGGACAGTTCCATTGATGGCAACATTGACGATGAGCACCACCTTGATCATGCTGCTGTTCGTCGCATGGCGTGGAATGCTCCCGTATGGAAACCATCATAGCGAAAGAGCGCCTCTGATCGTTATGCCGCATGGGATCGTGGTCTTCCTTGGAGCCTTGTGTTTCGTGGTCTTCCTGACTGAGGGAGCGATGCTCGACTGGAGCGCGGTATTCCTCAACTCCGTCCATAATCTCGACCGAAATCACGCTGGCCTCGGCTACACAACCTTCGCCATTGCGATGGCAATCGGGCGGTTTTCTGGGGACTGGGCCGTGAAGACATTCGGAGGCACACGCGTCGTTGTCGCGGGTGGCGTTCTGGGCGCGATCGGGCTTTTCATCGCTGTAGCCGCTCCTGTGCCGACGATGGCCTTCGGTGGCTTCTTTCTGATCGGACTAGGCGTTTCGAACCTTGTACCGTTGTTCTATAGGGCCGTCGGCAGGCAGGACACAATGCCGCCCAGCCTCGCAGTTGCCTCAATCACAGCGATTGGATACTCGGGCATTCTATTGGGCCCTGCGGGCATCGGGTTTGTCGCGCGCCATATCGGTCTCAGTGCCAGCTTTGTGATACTGGGGTGCGGTCTGGTGGTCGTAGCGGTAGCTGGCATCAAAATCGGAAGATCGGATACCAGCCACGCCTGAAACCTCGCTGGGTCGAAGACCATGGTAACATGCGGCCGGCACTTCGAAAAAACGAGCCAAAGAACTCGCCGGCATGTTTCGAGATGTCACCCAGAGCATTCGCGCTTTGTCGACCTCGCATCGATGCGGCGAGCCCGCCCCAATCGAAGGTCCTCGGTCAGAGGAAATCGCCGGTGACCCATCCAGCTCGTCGCAAGCGAGATTGAGGTTATAATACGTTTTTGGATTGGGCCCAGCGCGTACCAAGCATATACAGGCCGCTGTGGACATCGATCATACTCCAACCAGAACTCCCCGGCAGGAGTTCCGCCATTAGTCCGGTGTTGGCATAGATTGACCCTGGCTCGAACTTGGCGTCGTCCAGCTCACTGCCGTCCGGTGCCTGCGACAGGATTTTTGCCCTGTGCAATATTGATAGCGCGTTGAAGATCGGGCCGCCGGGGGGCAACATGACGTCATGGCTGACCAAGGTTGCAGCAAGGTTGGGCTGGGCGAATAGCGCCGTCATGAACATGGCGGTCGCGTTCCAGCTGCCGATGTACGGCGGGCGGTTGGGGGACAGAATAGGAGTGAGCCATCTCTCCTGCGCCCTATGCAGTTCTTTGATAGTGGACGGAAGCGTCTTGGGGAGCAGCACAGCACTAAAGAGCGCACGTCCTCCCCTCAAAGACTGCATGATGGGATCAGGGCCTCTCTCGTAATGGAAGTTGCCTGCTGAGTTCAACGAACTCAATGACCCGGTTTGCAGGAAGGCGACCGCATGTCGAACAAACTCTGGATCGAGTACGGCAAGATGGCCCCAGCACAGCCCGACCGAAAAACAAACATGCCACGGGTTCGTGTCGGGATTATCTTTGAGAGCTTGACCCATTTCAGCGTAGGCGAGCTTGTTCAGGGCTTGACCACTTTGCTTCAGCAATTCCTGGACTCTGGTCCGCGCCGGACCGCCGCCGGGGCCACCACCTTTTTCGCACAGTTCAGCAAAGACCCGCTGGGTTTCGTTTATTGGCTTTGGCAATGCGATCTTCGTCAAGCGTATACCTCGGTCATTCTAACGGGGAGTTCAGGTGGTGAGCGGCGCTCTGAACACCTGAGTTGGTGAACGCGGGATCGTACCGACTTGGATTACCGCCCCATGGTTTTCTCCACCAGATCGGTGAAGTTAGGCGGATCGACAGAGTCGTTTTGCTGGCCCGGCGTGGGACGAAAGAGCGCATTTAGTATCAACGCGCGGTCTTCCTTCACAGCGGACTGCCTCTCGATGAGATGGAAGTAGGTATTCATCATGGTGTGTCGCTGGCGTGCGTCCATGAGTATCTGAGACCTTAGATTGAACCGAACAAGGATACGAACCGCCCAAAAGTACAGTGCCAATGGCACGGTGACGATAACGATGCGGTTCACCGCCAAGCCGAGCAACACGCCACCTTGGGCATTCGACTGGTCAATACCGATCAACGTCGCCTCGCTTATGTGGCGAAGTACGCCAATCACGGAATCCAAGAAGATGAAGCCGAGAATTGGAAGAACGAAGAGCATCACAATCAAGAGAAATGCCGAACGCCGAAAACCGACTGATGCGGCTGTTGCTCGGTCGTCCCAGAGCATTTTGGCCGCTTCAATTTTCGCTTCTTCCCGTAGCGCCGCCTTGAAAGCATCGACGTTCGCTTGGCTGACGGAGACCTCTTCCTTTAAATTCTGATAGTCTTGCAGAGCAGATTGAAACTCTCCCTGCGAGGAGGCCATCGTAGATTTGAAGAACGACAGGCCACGGTCTACTTCCAGCCGGGCTTCGGCCAGCTCTTTTAACGCAGTTGCGTTCGCGGCTTTCAGTTCGGCTAAGGCTTGGTGGCCGGTTGTGATGAGATCGGCAGTCCCGTTCAACGTCTCCCTGGTACGAGATTCAAATTCGTCCAGTGTCTGAGCGTATCCCCGACGCATGCCACCGGTCCGGTTCTCAGCTACGAGCCATGCGTTATAGCTCGCTATCTCCGACGAGAGCGCGGCACCGTATCGTGAACTACTGAGATTGAATTCGCCTTGGTTCGCGAGGCTTGTTTCAGCGATGAAGGCCGCCACAGCGGCCAAGGTCATCTCCAAGACCTCGATAGGGTTCGCTTTGGAAACGAGTGATCGCCACCGCGCACCGAATTCTCTGAGATGGTCGTCCCCAAGGTGCAACAGCAGGCCAGAGCCAATGTTGTCTCGAGCCTGACGTATCGACGTCAGATAGTTCGACAAGATTTTGCCGAGAGTGTCATTCGGCGCGAAACTGGTGAGTGACTCAAATATCGTGTCGAAATAGCTATCATACCCCATTACAGGAAGATCGCTGGGATTGGACACGCCCCCGCTCTCGATTTCCTCTCGAGTCTTCATGAACGGATAGCTGACAAGAGAGAACGTATTGAAATCCATTGGATGAATCGATGGCTGCGAGGAATAGGCCGCCGACCCCAATCGGCTGATTGCGACAGTATTTGCCACAACGCAAGCATGCAACGCATGAGCATGACATACGAGATTAGTCCACCGGTTATTACTTGGCGTCGGAGAAGCGAACCGAGTTTTTACTCTCGTCGAGAACGATAATGCCACTGCGGGAAAGGTTCATGAGCGACCGGTAAACCTGGTCCTCAGTATAGCCGGCGGCAATCAACATCGGGCCGATCAGTATCAGGTTTACGGCCTTACCGGCCGTTGCACCTTTGTCGCGCATGGCATCCAAAAACCGTTGATCGATCGTCGTGCAACTTTCCATAAGAAAGAGATTGAACAAACAGTGAACAATGTCAATCCCGATAGGTCGCTTGCCGACGACAGCGGGTGGCAGCGCGCAAGCTCCTAGTCACTTCCCACGTGACATAGTGAAATCGGCCGATCTCGTTGGAAATCGGCCGATGCAATTTTAGCTCAAGAGGCTGAATCTGTCGCCTTGGCGCTTACCAGATCGTGTACCCGCAGTCGACTGGAACGACAGTACCCGTCATCGCGCTTGAAGCATCGCTCGCCAGGAAAAGGATTGCGGATGCGATTTCGTCTGGCTTCGCGACGCGACGCATCGGCGTAAAGTCCATCCAGATAGGCATTCTTTCGGGATCGGTGAAGCTTGTGTTCGACATGGGCGTATCAACGTAAGTCGGAGCCACACAATTGACGCGTACGCCGCGTTCAGCCCATTCGCCGCCCAGGCACTTCGTGAGATGATGCACAGCAGCCTTTGCGGTGTTGTAGTGCGCTTGCCGCTGGGGCTTGTTGGAAATCAAGCCGGAGATCGAACCGAGGGTTACAATCGAGCCCCTGCCGCGACCGAGCATGTGCTTTCCGAACTCGCGGCACGACCAATATACGCCGTTGAGATCGACATCGATGAGGCGTCTCCAGTTGTCGTCCGCGATCTCCTCGCCGGGGGTGTCGGGCCACGCAATACCGGCATTCGCAACGAGGATGTCGACATTGCCGTAGCGCTCGTTGGCGGCGTTTGCCGCGGCGGCCACATCGTCGGGACGGGTAACGTCGAGGCGGACCGTATCGGCCTCGTATCCTTTGTCCGCCAGGTACTTACGTCCGCTCTCAAGTATCTCGTCATTGATGTCGGAGATGATGACGTGCGCGCCAGCCTCGAACAGTGCCTCAGCCGCCGCCAGGCCGATACCGCGCCCTCCACCAGTAATGAAGGCGGTTTGACCCCGTACGCGCATTTTCTCAAGATACATAGAAACCTCCGGTATTCAGATATGTTTGGCAACAAGTGGATGTTGGGTCAACGCCGGCAGAGCAGTGCCGTCGGCGGCAAAAACGTGGCATGCATTGCCGACGGCGGAAAGCCTGGCTTGGTCGTGTACACGGATTGTACTGCCGCCATCCACCTGCGCAATAACAATGGTATCTGGGCTGAGTTCGACGTGTACGAAAGTCTCGGCCCCGAGGCGCTCGGCGACGATAACGGTGCCGGAAAGCGGTCCGTGTTCATCAAGCTGCAGATGTTCCGGGCGAACGCCAAGTTCAACGCTTTCCCCAGTCTTTACGCTGGCACCCGAAACGGGCACGGCCATCTTCGCACCACCCGGCAAGATGATCTCAACACCATCGGCCGAAGTCGTTCCCACTCGTGCCTTGATGAAGTTCATTTTCGGGCTTCCAATAAACCCACCAACGAAGCGGTTTTTGGGATGATGATAGAGCTCCATGGGCGTTCCGACCTGCTCAATAAGGCCGTCTTTCAGAACGACAATCTTGTCCGCCAGCGTCATCGCTTCGACCTGGTCGTGCGTGACGTAGATCATCGTGGAGCCGAGACGTTCGTGAAGGCGTGCGAGCTCGATGCGGGTCTGTACGCGCAGCGCTGCGTCCAGATTGGACAAGGGCTCGTCGAAGAGAAAGATCGAAGGTTCACGGATAATCGCGCGCCCGATGGCAACGCGTTGACGCTGACCACCGGAAAGAGCCTTGGGCTTACGCTCGAGATAAGGCCCGAGTTCGAGTAGCTCTGCTACCTTCTCGACGCGAGCATCGCGCTCCGCCTGAGGCACCTTCGCAAGCTTCAAGGCAAAGCCCATGTTCTCCCGCACGGTCATGTGCGGATAGAGAGCATAGCTCTGGAAGACCATGGCGAGGCCGCGCTCGTCAGGGGGGACATCGTTCACGCGCTTGCCCGCGATCGTCAGATCGCCCGATGTGATCTCCTCAAGGCCGGCGATCAGGCGCAGAAGCGTGGACTTGCCACAGCCCGATGGGCCAACGAAAACACAGAACTCGTGGTCGTTGATTTCGAGATCGATGCCCTTGATGATGTTCAGCGCGCCGAAGGACTTGGTGACGTTTTTAAGGCTGAGATTTGCCATTTGATGATCCTTGTAGTCGTCGAGCCGTTACTTCACGGCCCCGAAGGTGAGTCCGCGTACCAACTGGCGTTGCGTGATCCAGCCCATGATGAGGATAGGCGCTACGGCGAGCGTCGATGCAGCCGAGAGCTTCGCCCAGAAGAGACCTTCAGGACTTGAGAACGACGCGATGAACGCTGTGAGCGGCCCGGCCTGAGATGCGGATAGGTTCAACGACCAGAACGCCTCGTTCCAGCAGAGAATGATCGACAACAGGGCCGTCGACGCGATCCCCGGAAGAGAGATCGGGATCAGGATGTATCGCATCTGTGTCCAGAAGCGAGCGCCGTCCATCCGCCCCGCTTCGAGGATCGGCGTTGGGACGTCCTTGAAGAAAGAATACAGCATCCAGATCACGATAGGCAGGTTGCCGCCGGTGAACAGCAGGACCAATCCAAGGCGAGTATCGAGAAGTCCTGCATCCCGGAACATGAGATACATCGGCACGAGGACACCGACTGCCGGCATCATCTTCGTCGACAGCATCCAAAGCAGCAGGTCTTTTGTCTTTCTACCTGGATAGAATGCGCACGCGTAAGCGGCCGGAAGACCGATCATCAACGCGAGGATTGTCGAGCCGATCGATTCCACGACGCTGTTCCAAGCGTAATGCAGATAGTCTGCTCGGCTGTTGACGTCGAAGTAGCTTTGCAGGGTAGGCTTGAAGAAGATCGACGGCACGACGGCATCGATCTCGCTTTTAAAGGACGTAACCAGCATCCAGAAGATCGGGAAGAACATCACGATCGCCGAGGTCCAACCGATAATTCCTGCGATGAGGGAGTTTCGCGAATTGTTCATGATCAGTCGCGCTCCAGGTTCTTGGCAAAGGTGCGAATGAGGAATGCGGCGACGATGTTCGCGAGAACGATTGCGATAACGCCGGCGGCCGAAGCCCCACCGACGTCCCACTGCAGCAGTGCGCGCATGTAGATGAAATAGCTCAGGTTCGTCGTCGCCATGCCGGGACCTCCCGATGTCGTGACCAGGATTTCCGCGAATACGGAAAGCAGGAAAATACATTCGATCATGACGACGACCGAGATCGGCCGCGCCAGATGAGGAAGGGTGATATTCCAGAACAGGGCAAAACCCTTGGCACCGTCCATGCGGGCCGCTTCCATCTGCTCCCGGTCAAGCGACTGCATGGCGGTCACGAGGATCAACGTTGCAAACGGTATCCACTGCCACGCGACGATCATGATCACCGAGAACATCGGCCATTGGACGAACCAGTCTATTACGGGCAGACCAAGCCATCGCGACACATAAGAGAAGAATCCGTTGACAGGATGCATCAACAGGTTCTTCCAGATCAAAGCGCTAACGGTCGGCATAATGAAGAATGGAGCGGTGACCAGGAGGCGAGCAATGTTCCTGCCGGGAAAATCCTGGTCGAACACGACGGCGAAAATGATACCGAATATCACCGTGAGGCTCAGTACACTGCCGACCAGAACCAGCGTATTCAGGATGGATACCCAGAGCCGGGAGCTCATCAGCAGGATTTTGTAGTTCGTGATCCCTGCGAAACCCGTAATCATGGGGTTCTGCAGATTGTAGCGCTGGAACGAGAACCATAGGGTAAACGCCAGCGGCACGATCATCCAAAACAGCAGGACACCGACTGCAGGCGCTAGCAGTGGCCCGGTTTTAAGTTCTCTTGAGCGAGCTGCCATTCAACTTACTCCAATAATTCAATGCGTATTGTGAGTTCAATTTAGACAAAACGCCTGGCCGCGGGAGGAGGCGGCCAGGCGTTCGAGGCATGCTACGATTACTTAATGTAACCTGCCTGCGTCATTGCTTCGACAGCATTGTCCTGGGACTGCTGAAGAGCGTCGTCGACCGATGTCTGGCCTGCGAGTGCACCTGCGATGTTCTGGCCGGTCGTCGTTCCGATACCCTGGTATTCAGGAATGATCACGAACGAGATGCCGGTGTACGGAACAGGATCGCGGGTCGGCTTCGAAGGGTCGGCGGTTTCGATCGCCTTTTCCGTCATTTCCGCGAACGGCGCAGCCTTCTTATACTCTGCGGTATAGGTCGACTTGCGGGTACCAGGAGGAGACGTCACAACGCCGCCTTCCTTGGCGACCAGCTTCACGTAGTCCTTCGAAGTCGCCCACTTCACGAAGCTCTTTGCAGCATCGGCCTTGGTCGACGTTGACGGGATTGCGAGCGCCCATGCCCAGAACCAACCGTTACCGACGTTCGTGACTTCGCCCGGACCCTTGGCATAGCCGACCTTGTCGACGACCTTCGAGGTGTCCTTGTTGTAGAGGCGACCAGCGGCCGAGGTAGCGTCTACCCACATGGCGCAATGGCCGGCGGCGAACAGAGCCTGGTTTTCGTTGAAGCCGTTGGCCGTCGCGCCGGGAGGGCCGTCCTTCTTCATCAGGTCAACGTAGAAGTTCACAGCCTTCTTCCAGGGCTCGGAGGTCAGCTGCGGCTGCCAATCCTTGTCGAACCACGTACCGCCCCAGACGTTCGCCATGAGGGTAATGAGGGCCATGTTTTCGCCCCAGCCCGGCTTGCCGCGAAGGCAAATGCCATACTGTTCCTTTGACTTGTCGGTAAGCTTGTCGGCGAACTCGGCAATCTGCGTCCAGGTCGGCTGCTCAGGCATTTTGAGGCCGGCCTTCTCGAAGATTTCCGTGTTGTACATGGTGAAGGAGCTCTCCGCGTAGAACGGAACAGCATACATCTTGCCGTCGGCCGACAAACCGTTCTTCACCGACGGAAACAGGTCGGCATAATCATAGTCGTCGCCGAGGTCGTCGAGAGTGTTAAGCCAACCCTGCTTGCCCCAGATCGGGGTTTCCAGCGCGCCGATAGTGACGATGTCGAACTGGCCGCCCTTCGTGGCGATGTCGGTGGTAACGCGCTGGCGGAGTACGTTTTCTTCGAGAACGACCCAGTTGAGCTTGTTGCCAGTGCTCTTTTCCCACTCGGTGGAGAGCTTCTGCATGACGATCATGTCGTCATTGTTAACGGTGGCGATTGTCAGCGTCTCGGCGTGAGCGAACTGCGATCCGAGGACCATAGCTCCGAACGACAATACGCACGTCTTCAAAATTCCCATTCTCTCCTCCAAGGTTGTTTGGTCCCCTCTGGTCTTACGTTACCGCGCCTGGACCGTGGCACTGCAACGCTTATGAAAACCTTAGTCTCGGCAACAGAAACCCGTCTCGGGAATGTACCCAAGCCTCGTCGAACCTGATTTCTTGCTTTCAGACCGTGAAAACTCTTACGCCGTCGTCGAGAGGTTCATGCCTCCGTTCCGCTGATCTACGCGAACCTTCCGAGTGAGACAGATCGCCATTTGCAGATCGCTAACCAAGCCGGCTGGACGCGCGTCGAACCTCAAAACTGTCTTCTCCCTGTATCGGCGCTGAGTGGAGTGAAACACCTTTCTGAATAAAATTGCAAGCCCTTTTGCGAAATTTTCGTGCGACTTATGCGCGGACCTTAGGCTTGAGCCAGCGGTCCTATTCTCAGCCACCGATTAGGAGCACCTATTTTCGTGAGGCTAAAGGACCAAGAAAAAATATATATTTTTCAGAATGATAGTCAGTCGAAGCGACCTCACGCTGCCATTCGAGCGCAAAGCTTGTCGGTCCTACCAACCTATGGGCTGTACGCTTGAAATGCTGCTCGAACGGTCACGACGCACATATTGTCAGACCGCGCCTACCATCGGGAAAACGCCATCTGCCTCGCCACTGTGAAACAAATTGCACGATACGTACTACTTTTTTGACTGCGCATATCAGTCCACGATGACCATCCGTTGTCGCGGTATGCCCGCCACCGCGTACAACGGTGGCACAGGAGTACGGTTTGATGGGCAGGAGAGCGATCGAAATGCTCCTTGGCAAAGTCTCCGATGAAGCATCTGACCTGATTAGTGACCACACCAACGATCGAATCCTGCTCCCGTCCGCGCATCGGCTTGATCGCTATTCGTGCAAAACCTTCCAACGCTTGATCCCGACACTTTCTGAGCAAGCTAGGACGGTCGATATCGGCTAGCCATTTGTTCGAGCGGGATAGGTACGATCTTGGATGCCATTCCACTGCAGCCAAAAACCTCAAACCGTTCTTCGCATGTCTTTTGCATGGTTTCGACGGCCGGCTTCAGCAGCGCACGAATATCGAATGACGCGGGATTATCGGCAAGGTACTTGCGTACAGCGCCGGTCAACGACATGCGAAGATCAGTATCGATGTTGATTTTGCGGACTCCCGATTTGATTCCGCGAACGATCTCTTTGAGCGGTACGCCATAGGTCGACGGAATTGATCCTCCATATTGATTGATCATCGCCTGTAGTTCGATTGGTACGGAAGACGCGCCGTGCATTACTAGATGGGTATTTGGGAGACGACGGTGAATGGCATCGATAACGTCCATTGCCAACGTATCGCTCGTCGGCTTCTTGGAGAACTTGTAAGCCCCGTGTGAGGTGCCTATCGCCACGGCGAGAGCGTCAACGCCTGTCGCCGCGACAAAATCGGCCGCCTGTTCTGGATCGGTCAATAAGGCTTCCCGATCGAGCACGCCTTCAAAACCATGCCCGTCTTCCTGCTCGCCACTTCCGCTCTTCAACGAACCAGGGACGCCGATGTCCCCTTCGACGGAAACGCCGCGGGCATGAGCATGTGCGACAGTCTCCGCTGTAGCACTCACGTTTTAATCGAAGTCTGATGGGGTTTTTCCGTCGGCCAGGAGGGAGCCATCCATCATGACCGATGAAAAGCCCAGTTCCATGGCCTGCCGACAGACCGATGGGCTACTGCCATGGTCCTGATGAACGCAGATCGGCAAATGGGAGTGTCGCTCCACGGACGCATTGATCAAATGCTTGAGAAATGTGTCGTCGATGTAGTTTCTGGCGTTTTTCGAAGCCTGAAGGATAACCGGGCTGTTGGTCTTGTCGGCGGCCCGCAAAACCGCCTGGATCGTCTCCAGGTTGGTGACGTTGAACGCCGGCGTGCCGTATCCATGCTCGGCGGCATGATCGAGTATCTGTCGAAGCGAAACGAGCAATCGGATATTCTCTATGTGCGATAAGGCGGGCAGCAGCGGCTGCGGAACGATTCAGGGAAGCGGGGCAGAGGACCTTCACCGATGTCGATCAGCGAAACTCCGGGCAATTTCGACAAAATCGACGGCCTTGAGGCTTGCTCCTCCTACCAAGGCACCATCCACGCCATCGATCCGCGCAATCTCGAGAGAGTTTTCTGGCTTAACTGAACCGCCGTAAAGAACGCGCACGGTTGCCCCTACCGCGCCGAACCTGTTCGCGAGCTCCCTTTTAATACACCGGTGAATTTCGGAAATGCGGTCCACAGTCGGCGTCCTGCCGGTTCCTATTGCCCAGACCGGCTCATAGGCAACGACAACCCCGTCCTTATCGATTGTATCTGGGAGAGATTCCTTCAGTTGGCGCGTCAACACTTCTTCCGTCTGTCCGGCCAGCATTTCGCTCTCGCTCTCACCAACGCAAACGATCGGGATGAGACCTTTCTCCGTCGCTCGGGCGATCTTCAGCCGGACCGCCGCATCTACCTCGTGCCTTGACAGCCGACGCTCGGAGTGACCGAGTATGACGTACTTCGCGCCCGCGTCGGCGAGCATGGCTGCCGACACATCTCCGGTGAATGCACCAGCCGCTTCAACGCTACAGTCTTGTCCGCCCAGCGGAAGATCGAAATTTCCGACAGCGATCGTCGCTGACTGGATCAGAGTTGCGGGAGTGCAGATCACGGTATCGATGTGATCACGGAACGCGCGAAGGCCCGATGCAATGGACGTCAACTCTGGCAAGTTTTCGGACGTGCCGTAGAGCTTCCAATTTCCGGCTACCAGTGGTCGATGGTTAAGTGACATCAAAGGCCCTTCGAAGGTTGTTGCGCTGCAAACCTTCAATGACCAAAGCGCCAAAGCCAGTCAAGCAATTTGTTTCAGAAACATATTTCTAGTGCGCACTGCTGCCGACATCACAAATCTACGTTTTAGAACCCGAGGCCGTGCTACCCGCGACAGATCGCCAATGAATGCAGCTCCATCCAATTGGCGCGTTTAACTACTTTCGTCGCAGATCGCCTTTACAACATATCCAAGGTTTTCATCACACGGTGTGGGCCGTATAGATGTGATCGATCGCCGAAAACTGAAGGCTGGGATCGCTAGCGATCCCTAGTCCGAGCCCTTGAGGCTACCAACCTTCAGGCGTTCGAATATTGCAAGCGGATGCCACTCAGGTGCGCTCCCGATCTCGGACGCTTTGCCGTATTTTTCCAACGGAGACAGCTTGGAGAGTGTCGTCACACCGGCGATGAAAGACATCTGCAACGCTTTCATCGCCTGTTGATCGGCGAAAAACATATCGCTAGACGGATTGCTACTTACCGTGACGGATTTGCTCTCCGTGTAAACGAGAATGCCCGGAACAGAGTAACCCTCGTATCGCGATCTCGTCCACTCTAGGTGCTGGTAGACTTGCCCGATTTCGTCGGAGTTAATCGCGTTTCCTCCCAGTTTGTCCGTCTTGAGCTCAATCGGGATGGCGGTTTTGGTGTTGTGATCGACCCAGACGTTGTCTGGCCCATCGTGTTCATCGGTATCAGGACGACGCGACTCGAAGCCTAAAGCTGCCCCAATAACTCTGACCGCCTCTTCCGCCTTCTTATGTGATGGGTCGCCGTAGGCTGGCTCGGCGGCGTTGATCAACTTGGTCAACTTCCGATTTGCCTCAGGGACAGTGAGCGGGCAAAATTCGCGCAGCCCTTCCTCGATTACGGTTTTGCAAGTCGGAAGTACGCCCACATCCTCTTGCTCCTGCCGTGGCAGCGGGAGTTTGCCCCCCAACCTGTTCCTCGCCTCGTCAAACCAATCGTACATCGCGTCGGAGCGGCCAAGGATGGCGTTGGCTGCTCCGAGCCATATTGCGTACCAACCTGCGAGGCGGGGGTTCTTCATCCTCACAGCATCAATAATTTCCTCAAACTGTTTGACAGCACCGGAATGATCCCCCTGCCACAGCATGAGAATGAAGTTCGCCTCGCGCTTGGCCAATTCGTCATCGAATTTAGTGTAGTCTTCTCGATCGCTTATGCGCTTTTCGTCTATCGGATTTTGGCCAATCTGCGCCTGGTAATATCCAAGCCATGCTTGGTCGCGTTCGATGATCTGGGTTACGATTGACTCGACCTTTTCAGGAGACATATCCTTGAGCTGATCGCAAAACTCCTCGGAAAGACGAATCTGTTCCTGCAATACCTTGGGGAAATAGGCTTGGTTAGCAACGTTCCTTAACCAGTTCTCTGAGTCGCCCGAATAGATGAAGTAGATGCCGTAGTCGTTCTTGCCCCGGTTGATACGGCCGAATAGTTGCGTAAACCGGTTAGCAACACGAGGAAAGAACGTCTGGTCTAACTTGATCCGGTCGAAGAGATATCGTTCTAGCTGCGCCGAACCCACAGGAACTCCGTCAACCGCCATCACACGGCAGTCGTCGTCCGGCAGATCAATACCGTCGTATCTACCAAGCAGCATAAACGCTCCAGTCGTGCTCACGCGAAACTCGTTTAGCTTCTGGGTGAAAGCGTCGGCACTTTTGGGAGGAGCGGCAAAGTCGTCCCATTTGTCTGCCGTCTTCTCAGTCGGTGTGGCGATCAAAACCTTCACTTTCTTGCTCAGGTCATGAATGCCTTTAACGTTGTCGCAGAACCCATTCAGAGATGACCCGAACAACATGAGCCGCTCGCCGAGACCAGCATCGACGTCCGGTTCGATTACCCTTGGAGATCGGCCGAACGCTCGGACGATATCGCCCTTCGATTGGACTGTCGCAGAAAGGAAAACTTTGGGTACACTCTTGTCTTCAAGGGCGCGAACATGCAGTGCAGGAATAAAAGGGGGCGTGATCTCGATCACGAACTTGCTGATTGTGATTGCGCAGTACTGCAGATGACCGCGCAGGTAGTCGAACGGTAACTGAAGACCGATATCCCCATCAACATGGGGTTCCAGCGCAGCTTGGAACTCGTGGCTACGGTTATGCACCCCGTTCGGCGGGCAAAGAGCCACTGAGCCCGAAGAAAAGTCCGAGACAATTTGCTCGAAATTATAAAGCTGACCGACGTCGTGGAAGCACTGTTTGATGATTGCCGCTACTTGCGAGTAGAGATTGGCATTTTCCGCTTTCCTGATTGTCAGCGTGAACGCATCTCTGACCAGGCGCTCTCCGACATGAGCGTCATCGAAGATTATGGCACCCGGCGCATTCTGGCCACGGAATTTATTCCGTGTGTTTAGAAGAGCCTGGTACGTGGTGATGCAAAAGGACTTCGATTGGGCGAAATTCTGATCTGAAAATTTCGACTGGTAGAATGTGGTCGGCGTAATGCCGATACCATTTGCCTCGCGAACCGTTTGGTGGATGAGGTCAATTGTTGGGCAGATATAGAGTACGTTTCGAACACCTTGCAGAAGGTAACTCTGAGCTATCAAAACGCCCACAAGGGTTTTTCCTGCCCCAGTGTACATCGATATCAAAGTGTCCTGCTTGGGGTTTTTAAACCATTCGTCGAGAGCCTGCGCTTGGCCCTGCCAAAGCTCCTTGATTTTCGCCTTTCCAGAGGGCCGACTGCGAAAGATGTCGCGCGGGTTGGGAGACGCGCTCTTCGCCTTGGGTTTGTCGAGCCCACCGAAATCAAAAACCATGCTTCGCCTCCCCTGAATCACTTAGGAGACTAACAACCACGTGATTGAAATCAAGATGCGTTCAATCGCCTTTAAGTTACACTCTGCGGCATATTCGACGGAGCATGCATTATAGTTCGATCAGAAGATTTTGTTCGAACCCCGTCGCCTCCCCTGGATAGCCACGTGGATTACAAATGATGCGGGTAAAGCCAAGGGTATAGTCCAGCCGCTGATGGACATGCCCGTGCACCCACAGGTCCGGCTCTGCCTCTCTAATTAAGGCATCGCAGTCCGAGGCATAGCACGGTGCCAATGCGTCATCTCGGAACCACCGCGATATCGACCACGGAGATGGCGCATGATGAGTGACAACAACCTTTTTCCTAACATCGGTCCGGCCAAGGCTTTTCGCCAGGAATTTCATGGAAGCATCATGCCTTCGGTATGCATGAATGGGTTTGAATTTTTTGAACGGCTGTTTGGACAGATTCACGCGTTTGTAGTCGTTCATGCCCTTTTGAGCCCAAAACATGGACATTTCGGGATTGTGATCGAATAGCCGGAAGTCAGTCCAAAGAGTTGCGCCGGCGAAAAGTACGCCGTCGATGACTACATCACGATCGTCGAGGAAGTGGATGTGCGGATAGCGATCCCGCAACGCGTTCGCCGCGGCGATGCTGTCCGTAAGGAAACTGCGGTAGAACTCGTGGTTTCCCGCGACGAAGACCACTGGCACTTCTGGACCAAAACTTTTCGCAAGCCACTCAATGCTGGGCACAACGCCTTTGTCGGCAACGTCGCCAGCGCAGACAATAACGTCGATGTCTGCTGGCGGGGCCGCGGTGAACGGCTTGCCGAACTCGAGATGGATGTCCGAGAAAACCCAGGCTTTCATCGAAATCGCGCGGACTGAGCAGCCGTTAAAAGATTGGCCGCGTTTACTGGTTTTGAGGTCATCGATGTCTCCAGGAGTGGCGATGGGCTATGTCGGCAGCATGCGATCTGGCCGCACCTCACCAACTTCATTCATTCAGAAATGGAGCGTGCGGCAGATATCGGGCTGCAAAGTGCCTACGCATGTTGATCGACAGGGCATCGGACTCGATCAGAAGTGTCCGGTACGACTCCTCGACCGAAAGCCATCCGCAGTCCAGACGCCATCGACGATGGAAAATCCGATCAAGACCAATACGGCTCCAAAGCCTGAGAGACTTTAGCGCGTCTTCTCGGGTTTTGTTTTTCGGCGCTATCTCTAACCATTCGATTATTCGCCCTTCGGTAATAATCGCGGTCTGCTCGATTTTCTCCGCAATGTCGTCGGGGACGGTTGCTAGGGCCGCGTCCCGAGCCCGTATGAACCGGCGGTCTCTCGTGAAATCACCGCCCCACTCTGACGGGTTGTCACGCCAGAATATCGTCTCGGCGCGCTCCGTCCAACGAGCGTTAAGGACGAGGTCGAGGCTCTCGAAGACCCGGAACGCCTCCGGGGCCAGATATGCAGGACCGCAGCCATGGTCTGGTCGAATGTTCGGACGTCGAAGTCCAATTGGACTAGGTCGGTCACGCGCTCCTGTGAATTGTCGGTACTCAAGCAAGCTCACTTGCGCTGCCAAGCAGACGATCACTGTCGCTATATCATCCGTCCGGGGAAGGATGCTAGGCAGCGCAGGCTCCGGATTCAATGTAATGCCACCGCCGCCATCGAGAACTGCTTGACCTAGTGCGACCAATGCCTGGCAAGCAGATTGAAGAGCGTCGATATAGAGATGGTCCCAGTGATTGGCGGCCAAGTCCGGTAGGGCCGCCCAGAGGAATTCCACCGCGGGATCGAACCACTTGGGTGGCGATGCGAGTTGAGTCCTGCCGCTGCGATCAGAAACCTGTATCCGCCTACCCAATGGTTCAAATCCGGACTCATCGAGCATCTCGCCCAGCGACCCCGCGTTGGGCTTCTTCGATGCCGCCCGCTGGCCAGTTGATGTTGTCCGTCTCGCCATCACGTTCCCGTCCTCCGCTGGGGCTTCGCCAGGCTGACAACCGTGCGCCTGTTGCCTTGCAGTACCTGCGCGACTTCCTCTCCGGTCATGATCGGATTTGCCATCAGTCTATCGACGAGCGCGTCCAGTGCAGGACGCTGCTTTTGAACGATGGACCTCGTTCTTACGAGTTCGTTATCAAGCAGGATGTGGACCTGTTGTCGGAGTTCCGGATTGTACAAGCGCATCCGCGCGAACTCTCTTGGATCAGGGACTTCTACCGCCAGCGTGTGGCCCATACCCTGTGTACCCTCTATCATCGTCGCAAGATCGGTTGCCTTATTCAGATCGGCCTCGCTTGCACCTGATGCCCCGTCTGCAAAGGCCCCGAAGACTTCCAATTCCGCGGCAATGCCCGCCAGGTAGATGGCTATGGTGTCAAGGTAGGTGGTCTTGGTTCTGGCCCGCACCAAAGAAGGTTTTGAATCGACGCTGCCAAGCACCCGGCTCTCGCCGCTGACCCGCCATTTCGAGACCGTGATGCCTGAGACTTCGTGCCCAATTTCATAGCTGACCAGCGCATGGCCGGCCTCATGGACCGCAATCACCCTGACATATTCTTCCGGAAGCTTCTCGGTAGCTGGGAGCTGATCGAAAATGTGGAGCACGCTAAAGTAATCAGCTTGACGGCGGGCCGCTCGCCGCGCATCCCTGACTAGCCGCTCGATCTCCGCGCCCGAAAACCCCTCGGTAGCGAATTCGAACATCTCAGCGTCAGCGGACGACAGCTCGATTCCAGTGTGAAATTTCAAAATGCCGCGGCGCGCGGGGCCATCGGGAAGTGTCAGGTTCAGATGTCGGTCAAGTCGCCCTGCTCTTAGAATGGCGGCATCCACGAGACGTGGGTGGTTGCACGCCGCAACAACGACTACGCCGTCGCGACGCTCGAAGCCATCCAGCAGTTCAAGCGCACCGGCGATCACGCCGTTGTGGTAGCCCGCATTCCGACCAGACTCCGCCCGTTTTCCAAGGGTGTCGATTTCGTCCACAAACAGAATTGATGGAGCCTTGTCACGCGCCTGTCGGAAGGAGGCGCGCATGGCTTTAAGATGCGCATCCAGAGCGCCAGCTTCTTGCCATTTGGAAACAGAGCCGTAGATGATCGGAACCTTGCAGGAATTTGCGAGCGCCGTTGCAAACAGGGTTTTCCCAATGCCAGGAGGCCCGGAAAGCAAGACTCCGGCGTCGACTTCGTTCCAGCCGATAAGCCCAGACTTGTAGTCTGCAAGGTCTTTCGCGAGATTGTGTCCCCACTCCACAGCAGGCCCCAGACCATGCATGTCTTCAAGCGTAGGGCCATCATCGTGTGAGGCTTTTGCAGACCCGACCTCTTTGAGCCTCGCTGTCTCGCGTCGAAGACGTTCCAAACCTTGGACCGGACCACGCCGGTCCTGAAAGGCGGAATGCAGCCTTGGCCACGGTTCCGAAATCAACAGCTCGACGAGTTCATCGTCGACCGGAATTCCGGCCCGCCGAAGTGCAGCCCTTGCATGCTCTGGAGACCGAGGCTCGATTTCGACAACGGCGTCGGAAAACAGCCGTTCGTCGTCGGTCAGCCTGTATCCCGGCGGCGAGAGGAAAATGCCCTGACCATTCCTTTCGGCGAGCGACTGGTCGCGAAACGGCGACTTCGACCATTCGAAGATGTAGGTCTCCCACTCGGAAGACTGCCAAATCTCCCGCGCGAAGACTTGGGCTGCCTGCGAGTAGATTGGTTGGTAGTAATCGTCCTTGAAGACCAGCGTTGCTATGAACTTCCGCTCTATTCCATTCCAAGGCCGCAATGCGGCTGCGATGGCGCAGTACGCGATGTAAACCGGCACTGTCACGTAACGCCATTCTCGAGTTCTCGTATTCCAAGGCACGCGTGATCGCTTGCCTAAACGTGTGCTTGGCATTGTAATCCCTATACATTTGTTTTCTGAGCGAGATCGTCCCTGCAGGGCAGGTCGGTCAGATAATGCCGTGTTGGCTGTTAAGCCTCGATGCGCTTGATACCCAGACGCCGAGTTCTATCGAACTGCCACTGCTCGACGGGTTGCGATCCGAAACTGAAAACATGTGCGTCAACTACAGACCCGCACACAACATCAAGCCATAAACAACCGGCCGAATCACAAAACCGCATTTTTGCCTACCGTGTCCACTGTGCATTTTTTGATCATTGAATACTCTTATAAATGCTCTCATGAATAAATAAAGACCTTGAATCAACAATGTTGACAATTAGTGCCTCCGGCCGGCTTTTGCTCCCGGATGAAGACGCCGACTTCCCCTGCAGCACTGCGAGTGGCACGGACGCTAACGGAACTTAGCGTGTTCGACGTGGCCGAATTTGTGGGGATTCCACGACGTGCGATCGCGGCAACCGAGGCTGGATTGTCATCGACCAACGATCACAACGTCCGGCTCATCGAATTCTACGAAGAAAAAGGTATCGAGTTTCTCGGAGACCTGACATTTGGTCGGAACGTCGGTCGAGCAGGTGCTCGATGGAAATCGCCCACAAATCTCGATGCGACCGATATCAAGCAATTTCACGCGTCTCAAAGCGGTCTGATGTTCCGGGCAGCCAGGGCCCTCCTTGGCGTCACACAAGCAGACCTCGCGAAACTCGCTGACCTGAGGGGAAACGCAATCGGTAAAGTGGAAGCCAGCGAACCGTGGCCCACCGTAATCGATAAGCTGCGAAAGCACTATGAAGCCAATGGTGTCGAATTCCTGGGTTGGACGGACGCGCGCACTGGATTGCTTTACGGCGTGGGCGCTCGCTGGAAAGTGTAACACCGAGGAATTTTCACCTGGAAAAGCGCTTGCGATCGACACTGACACGCACAAAAAATTTTCAAAAATTTTCAGAAAAATGAATCCGCCGTTGGCGGATACATAGTTTTTTCTGCCACTCGTGCCTGTCCCTGTAAAGGCACGCTGACGCTCTAAAGGCCTTGACAGGGCCATTCACTCGTAGCGTCGGCTTGGGAACAGCAAGGCCAGGTATGGCCTTGCTGCCCATACAACAACTGGTCCTAGCCTAACCGTTCCAACACTACACCCCCTCCCACGAGGGCTTAGACTACAAGCCTCGCTATGGGGGAAAAGGCTTCGACACCAAGATCCTGAAGAAGGTGATCGCGCTGCGCAAGAAGGACGAGCAGGAACGTCTCGAGGAAGAAGCCATTCTCGACACCTATCTGGCCGCACTCGGCA
>Ga0247742_10000267_pt1 | contig 44960 bp, 49 predicted proteins | sample UWRJL208509C2_FD_180944 | JGI IMG/M metagenome (GOLD analysis project Ga0247742, IMG submission 180944) | Plant litter microbial communities from Arlington Agricultural Research Station in Wisconsin, United States - UWRJ-L208-509C-2 | ecosystem: Environmental > Terrestrial > Plant litter >...
GCCGGTTCTCCCGCTCACGCCGCTGCTGGATCGTCTGCATAGCGAGCAGCCGGATGCCGACGCCGATGAGCGTAATGACCGCCAGGCCGAAGAGGGTGGAGAGGAGGCCCTGCCAGGAGCTGAAGTCGAGATTTCGCATGCGGGCATCCTTGGAAACTCGCAGAGACGGTGGTGTGAACCTGACACCATTGCAATCGTAAGGAATATTCCTTACCGTGGGCCGCGCGCACAGAGAGGCAGCGAATATGCCGAACATCCAGGAAATAGCCACCCTCACGTCCAAAGGGCAGATCACGCTACCCAAAGCGGTACGGCAACTCTTGGGCGTCGAAGCGGGCGGGAAGGTCGCCTTCGAGGTGCGCGACGGCGAAGTCATCGTTACTTCCGCAGCGTTGGCTCACGACGATCCCGCGATTGGCGCCTTTCTTGACTTGCTCGAGGATGACATACGGCACGGACGCAACGTCGGTAACCTTCCTGACGATCTCATCCGCGACATGCTTGCGAGCACTGCACATGTCGGGGATATCCCCGATGACATTGAAGGCGATGTGGAACTCTGATGCAGGTCAACGGATGGACGCTGCTTTTCCACGAGGGCATCGTCGAGCAGCTTTCGCGCCTTCGTACCGCTGCCATGAAGGCGCAACGTCAGGATTCGACCGGTGCTGAAAGCAACGCGAACGTAAAGCTGTTTCGCGCATTGACCAGGCTGCTTCTGGAAGTCGTCCCTGGCGACCCTGCTCGCGAGGAGTACCGCCAGGGCACGACACTGGGTGCGGCGCATCGTCACTGGCGCCGGGCGAAGATCGGTCGACGGTTTCGCGTGTTCTTTCGTTTCGACTCGCGTTCGCGCGTCATCGTTTACGCGTGGGTTAACGACGAGTCGACCCTGCGATCCTCCGGATCACGACCGGATCCGTATGCGGTTTTCACGAAGATGCTGGGCCGAGGTAACCCGCCCACGAACTGGGATTCGCTCGTTTCCGGGAGCACCCCGGGCTGGAAGGGCCCGCACCGTGTCAATGACCGTCCATATCCGATCGAGCGTCGAGATTGAGGGGATGGGCACTCTCCTGTGCGTCCTACCCGGCATGATGGATAATGGCGATCCCCCCATTCCAAAGCATGGGTATCACCTTGCTTCTGATGATCGACAACTACGACAGCTTCACCTTCAACCTCGTCCAGTACCTGGGCGAGTTGGGTCAGGAGGTCAAGGTGGTGCGCAACGACGCCCTCACCGTCGCGGATATCCGCGCGATGGCGCCTTCCCGCATCATGATTTCGCCGGGGCCGGGCACGCCGGACGATTCGGGCGTGTCGATCGACATCCTTCGCGAGCTGGCCGGCGAGCTGCCGATTTTCGGTGTCTGCCTCGGGCATCAGGCCATCGGTCAGGTATTTGGCGGCAAGGTGATCCGGGCGCGCGAGATCATGCATGGCAAGACCTCGCCGGTGAAGCATCGCGGGCAGGGCGTTTTCGCCGGCCTGCCGAATCCGTTCGAGGCCACCCGCTACCACTCGCTCGTGGTGGAGAAAGACTCCGTGCCGGACTGCCTCGAAGTCACTGCCTGGACGGAACGCGAAGACGGGTCGCTCGACGAGATCATGGGCCTGCGCCATCGCACCCTCGACATCGAAGGCGTCCAGTTCCATCCGGAATCGATCCTGACCCAGCACGGGCACGACCTGCTGCGTAACTTCCTCGGCATGCCGTTGCCGCTCGCCGCGTAAGAAAGGATCCCCGCTCCATGCCGATGACTCCCTCCGAGGCGCTTCAGCGCACGATCGAGCACCGTGAGATCTTCCACGACGAGATGATCGAGCTGATGCACCAGATCATGCGTGGCGACGTGAGCCCGCTGATGACGGCGGCCATCCTCACCGGCCTGCGCGTGAAGAAGGAAACCGTTGGCGAGATCACCGGTGCCGCGCGCGTGATGCGCGATCTCTCCGCCAGGGTGGATGCGGGTCCGCATCCCCACTTCATCGACATCGTGGGCACCGGCGGTGACGGCGCCTCCTCGTTCAATATCTCCACCGCGTCGATGTTCGTCGCGGCAGCGGGAGGCGCTCGTGTCGCCAAGCACGGCGGTCGCAGCGTGTCGTCGAAGTCGGGCAGTGCGGACGTCCTGGAAGCGCTCGGCGCGCGTATCGACCTGCTGCCGGCCCAGGTGGCCGTTTGCATGGAAGAGACCGACATCGGTTTCATGTTCGCCCCGAACCACCACCCCGCGATGAAAGTCGTTGCACCGGTGCGCAAGGAGATGGGCGTGCGCACCCTGTTCAACATCCTCGGTCCGCTGACCAATCCGGCTGGCGCGCCCAACATCCTCATGGGTGTGTTCCACCCCGACCTCGTCGGCATCCAGGTGCGTGCGCTGCAGGCCCTGGGGGCAAAACACGCCCTGGTGGTGTGGGGGCGCGACGGCATGGACGAGATTTCGCTGGGTGCGGCCACCCTGGTGGGCGAGTTGCGTGACGGCGTCGTACGCGAATACGAGGTGGAGCCTGAGGATTTCGGTCTTTCCATGGCCTCCAGCCGCAACCTTCGCGTGGAAGACGCGAATGAGTCGAAAGCCATGCTTCTGGACGCGATTTCCGGTGTCCCGGGTGTACCGCACGACATCGTCTGCCTGAACGCGGGCGCGGCACTTTATGCCGCCGATGTAGCGCCTTCGATACAGGCAGGCATCGATCTGGCGCGGTCGACCATCGCAAGTGGCGCCGCTCGTGTAAAAATGAACGCGTTCGTGGCCGCTACGCAGCGGCTCGGCGCCTGATATCGTCGGGGCTCCCCACCCCGTCCTTACCCTAGGAAGCGCTTCGATGCCCGACATTCTCCATCGCATCCTCCACCGCAAGGCAGAAGAAGTTGCCGAGCGTAAGCGCAAGGTGTCGCTGGACGACCTTGCCGCTCGCGTGGCGGACCTGGAAGCCACGCGGGGCTTCGTCGCCGCGATCGACGCCAAGCTGCATGACGGCAACCCGGCGGTCATTGCCGAGATCAAGAAGGCCAGCCCCAGCAAGGGCCTGATCCGTGCCGACTTCAATCCGGCCGAGATTGCTCGCAGCTACGAACTTGGCGGCGCGGCGTGCCTGTCCGTGCTCACCGATGCCGACTTCTTCCAGGGTCATGAAGACTTTTTGCGCGAAGCGCGCGAGGCCTGCTCGCTGCCGATCCTGCGCAAGGACTTCATCGTCGACGAATACCAGGTGTACGAAGCCCGCGTGATCGGTGCCGACTGCATCCTGCTGATCGTGGCCGCCTTCGCCAGCAAGGAAGGCGATGACGTCATTTATGACGACGCTGCGCTGCTGGAGCTGTCCATGCTGGCCGCGGAGCTCGATCTGGACGTGCTCGTCGAAGTGCACAACGAGGACGAACTCGAGGTGGCACTGGACCTTCCGGTGCCCTTGATCGGCGTGAACAATCGCAACCTGCGCACCTTCGAAACGTCGCTGGGTACGTCCCTGCGCCTGAAGGATCGCGTCGGCGACGGCACCCTCGTGGCCGAATCCGGCATCCACACGGTCGAGGACGTGAAGGTGCTGCGCGACAAGGGCATCGACTGTTTCCTCGTCGGTGAGGCGTTCATGCGTGCCGCCGATCCCGGCGCCGAGCTGCGCAAGCTCTTCGGCACGCCGCCGTACACCGCTCCGCACAAAAACTAGAAGCCGAATGAATCAGGGGATTGACCCGGCGGTCGTCGATGACACCGCCGCTGACGCACGACGCGTCGTCTTGTTCGACTTCGACGGCGTCATCGTCCGTCACCAGACACTCGAACTGTTCTTCCGTGAACGCCTTTCCGGCGTCGGCCGCTGGCGCTTGCTGCTGGCGCTGCCCTTGTTGCCGTTCATTCCGTTGCTGGTCGGCACGGTCGCCGGCAACCGGCTGCTCGGGCGCGTTTTCCTCCGCGTGGTGACATTCGGTCGTCGCGAAGCGACCTATCGGCGGCAGGTCGCGGCCTATGCGCGCACGTATGCACGGCGGCCCGGGGTCTTCCTGCGCGATGCTGTGGCCACCCTGCGCCGTCACGTGGATGCCGGTGACCGGGTGATCGTCATCAGCGGCAACGACCTCACCATGGTCGAGGCTATCCTCGACGAGGTGAGCCTCACGGGCTACGAACTGATCGCCTCGCAGACCCGGGGTGGCCCGTTCGGCGTGCACTTCACCCGGCACAACGTGGACGGCGTGAAGGTCACTACGCTGGAACGTGCGGGTGTACCGAGGCCCTGGGCCGTGGCCTATAGCGACTCCCTGTCGGACCTGCCAATGTTGCGCGCCGCCGATGAGGCGAAGCTGATCAACCCGAGCGCGAAGGTCGGGAAGAAGGCCGGACGCGTCCTCGGCGACAAGCTCGAAGTGCTGTACTGGTACTAGTGGCGCGCCGCCGCTTGCGTGCGCCCTCCTGCCGCCGCTAGCCTCGCTATCCGTCCCCGTCCCCGGATTAGCGATGTACTTGTCTTCCCTGCGTGAGCTCGCCCTCGGCAGTCGCCTCAAGGCGCTGAGCGATCACTTCTACCAGGCCGTCGACGAGGTCTATCGGGCCTGCGGCGCGGACATCGAGTCGCGCTGGTTTCCTGTCCTCCGCTTCCTGCGGGATGTCGGCCCGACCACGGTGACGGACATGGCCACCGCGATCGGACAGACGCACTCCGCCGTGAGTCAGCTCGCCGACAGGCTGGTCGAGGCAGGCATGGTGGTGCGACAGCGCGATCCCCAGGATGGTCGGCGCAGTGTGCTCGCGCTGACCGACGCGGGTGAGCGGGCGTTAGGTGCGCTTGGGCCGGTGTGGCTGGCGATACGGCGGGGCATGGCCGAGTCCATGGGGCCTCGCGGTCTCGCTCTCCTGGATGCCATCGATGGTTGCGAGCAGGCGCTGGGCGAACGCCCCCTGGTCGAGGCGATCCTTATCCAGCGGGCCGCCCTGTCGCGGGAGCAGGTCGAGGTGGTTCCGTTCGAGCCGGCCTTGCGCGAGCACTTCCGTCGCCTCAACCAGGCGTGGTTGGAACGCTATTTCCACGTCGAGGATGTCGATCGGACCCTGTTCGCCGATCCTGAGGGCCTGGTTATCGCAAAGGGTGGGGCGATCTTCTTCGCGCTGTATGCCGGCGAAGTGGTCGGTACCTGTGCCTTGCTCAGTGAAGGGGAGGGCGTCTACGAGCTGTCCAAGATGGGCGTGGACGAGAACTATCGCGGGCTCGGTGCCGGCCGCAAGCTGCTCGATGCGGCGATCGGCGAATTCCGCCAGCGCGGAGGTTCGCACCTGTTCCTGGAGTCGAACAGCAAGCTGGCCAGGGCGATGGGCATGTATGAACGTGCCGGCTTCGTGCGCCAACCAGCCATCCGCCCGGGCTCGCATTACGAGCGGGCGGATGTCTACATGATCTACCAGGGCCCATGAGGGCTTAGCGGGTACCGCGTACCACGATCGTCTTGCCGGCCACGTCGATCATCCGCTCTTCCTCGAGCTGCTTGAGCACGCGGCCGACCATTTCCCTTGAACAGCCGACGATCCGGCTGACTTCCTGTCGCGATATGCGGATCTGGGTGCCATCCGGGTGGGTCATGGCGTCCGGCTCCTGGCACAGGTCCAGGAGGGTGCGCGACACGCGGTTGGTCACATCCATGAAGGCCATGCGGCTGACCTGTCGCGAGGTTCGCAGCAGACGCTGGGTCAGCTGGGAGCCAATCGCGAAGAGCAGCTTGGGGCATTCGGCCGAGAGCGAGCCCTCGAGCAGCTGGAACAGCCGCTCGTAGCTGATCTCGGCCATTTCCACGGGCGTGCGGGTACGCACGAGCGACTCGCGTTGGGCCTGCTCGACAAACAAGCCCATCTCGCCGATGAACTGGCCACGGTTGATGTAGGCCAGGATCAGCTCGCGGCCTTCCTCGTCCTCCGTGCAGACGGCGAGCGAGCCTTCGACCACGTAATAAAGCGTGTTGGCCGGATCACCCGGTCGGATGATCGCAGTTTTCCCCGGGTAGCGGCGGCGGTGGCAGGCATCCAGAAAACGGCCCATCGACGCCGGATCGGGCGCGAAGCCCAGCGGTGCCTGGGATCGTTCGAATGCCTGTTGCAACAGATATTTAAGTTGAGCCACAGCAGATTCCGTTGAGTCTCACTGGCATAGCGTCCCCTTCAGCGGCTGGCCGACGGAATTCCGTCAGGTGTCGTTGACTCGCCATGTCCCCGGCAGATTATTGCAGACATCCGGTCGTCAAAATCCACACTTCCACGTGAAAGGTGACGGGCTTGTTCAAATTTTCGCCATCTTGCCTCATAATTTCACCCCCTCGGCGCCAGACCCCTTGTCTTACGCCGTACATAAGGGGGAGGCAGACTTCGGGTTTGCCTGTTCTCTTTCTTCTTTGCGGGGACCCTAGCTGCTAACCCGCGTCTACTGCTGGCCGTTCATCCCCCGGCCTCGGAGAGTCGCTGTGGTCAAACCGCTTCCCCGCCTTCGCCTGCAAGGTTTCAACAACCTCACCAAGGCGCTGAGTTTCAATATCTACGATATCTGCTATGCCGTTTCGGAACAGCAGCGCCAGAACTACATCGAGTACATCGATGAGCAGTACGACGCTGACCGCCTGACCCAGATCCTGACCGACGTGGCCGAGATCATCGGCGCGAACATCCTGAATATCGCACGCCAGGATTACGATCCGCAGGGCGCGTCGGTCACCATCCTCATTTCCGAGGAGCCGGTGGTCGAGAAGCTGGGCCGCGACACGATCTCCGGCGCCGTCGTGGCGCACATGGACAAGAGTCATATCACCGTCCATACCTACCCGGAAACGCATCCGCATAACGGCATCGCGACCTTCCGCGCCGATATCGACGTCGCCACCTGTGGTGTCATCTCGCCGCTGAAGGCCCTGAACTACCTGATCGACAGCTTCGAGTCGGATATTGTTATCGCCGACTACCGCGTCCGTGGCTTCACGCGCGACGTGAAGGGCAAGAAGCACTTCATCGATCACAAGATCAACTCGGTACAGGACTACCTGGCCAAGCACATCCGTCAGAAGTACGAGATGTTCGACGTGAACGTGTACCAGGAAAACATCTTCCACACGAAGATGCACATCAAGGACTTCGACCTCGATACCTATCTCTTCGAGGCCCAGGCCGACGACCTCTCGTTCAAGGAGCGCCAGCGCATCGAGTCGCTGCTCCGCCGCGAGATCGAGGAGCTCTTCCACGGCCGCAACCTGATGTAACCCGAAGCCCCGCGAAAGCGGGGTTTTTTTATGCCGGTGCGTTTGCCTTGATGAACTCGATGAAGGCGCGCAAAGGCGCGGGAACGAGTCGTCGTCCGGGGTAGTAGAGGAAGGGGCCCGAGAAGCTGGGCCACCAGGATTCGAGGACAGGCTCGAGGTCGCCTCGCTCGAAGAACGGGCGGAGCCAGTCTTCAAACAGATAGACGATGCCCGTGCCGGCCAGCGCCACGTCGACGGCCAGATCGGTACCTCCGCCGATGCGTACGATCATCGGTCCCGTCGGGTCGACGACGACCTCCTCCCCCTCCCGTTCGAATTCCCAGGCCGGCATGCTGCCGCTTGGGAACCGGCCGCGCAGGCAGGCGTGATCGAGCAGGTCGCGAGGATGGGAGGGGTGTCCATGGTGGGCGAGGTAGGCCGGCGCCGCTGCCGCGGCGAAGCGCTGGACGCGTGGCCCGATGGGTACCGCGATCATGTCCTGTTCCAGACGCTCGTCGTAGCGAATGCCGGCATCGCAGCCGGCGGCGAGCACGTCGACGAAGCTCTCTTCCGTGGTCACGTCCAGGCGGATGTCGGGGTAGGCGGCCAGGAATGCCGGCACGATCGACGGCAGGACGAGGCGCGCGGCGCTGACCGGCACATTGAGGCGCAGCGTCCCGGCGGGGCGGTCACGAAAGCCATTCACCACATCAATGGCGGCATCGACCTCGGTCAGGGCAGGGGCCAGGCGCTGAAGCAGTCCCTCGCCGACTTCCGTTGGAGCGACGCTACGGGTGGTCCGGTTGAGCAGCCTGACGCCGAGCTGGGTTTCCAGCCGGCGCACGGCCTCACTCATCGCCGAGGCGCTGCCGCCGCTGAGGCGCGCGGCCTCGCGGAAGCCCCTGGCGCGGGCCACGGCGACAAAGGCGCTCAGATCTGCAAGGTCGACCATGCCATCCTCCGGAGGGTCGCATTGTGCGGAAACGCGCACGACCCGTCCCGATTGTGCACGGTTATCGCAGGGTCGCGCAGCGCCTAGGATGCACGTCTACCCTCAGGAGATCCGTCATGTCCCAGTCCAGCGTCAATGCCTCCGGCACGTTCACCCTTGGCGATCGCAAGGTAAAGCGACTCGGCTACGGCGCCATGCAGCTCGCCGGCAAGGGCGTATTCGGGCCTCCAAGCGATCGAAACGGCGCTCTGGCCGTCCTGCGCGAAGCTGTCGAAAGCGGTGTCGACCACATCGACACGAGCGATTTCTACGGCCCCCACATCACCAACCAGCTGATCCGCGAAGCGCTCCATCCTTATCGGGACGATCTGGTCATCGTGACCAAGGTCGGCGCCGCGCGCGGCCCCAAGGGCGAATGGCACCCAGCGTTCTCGGCCGACGAGCTGACGCGTGCGGTGCACGACAACCTGCGCAACCTCGGCAAGGATGTGCTCGATGTGGTGAATCTTCGCGCCATGTTCGATACGCATGGGCCGGCGGAAGGTTCGATCGAGGAGACCTTTTCCGTACTGGCCGAACTGCAACAGAAGGGACTTATCCGTCATCTCGGACTGAGTAACGTCACGCCGACACAGATCGCCGAAGGCCGGAAGATCGCGCCCGTCGTGGGCGTGCAGAATCTCTACAACCTGGCACATCGCGAAGACGACACCCTCATCGACGATCTGGCTCGCGACGGCACGGCCTACGTGCCCTTCTTCCCGCTGGGTGGCTTCACGCCGCTGCAATCGTCCGCGCTGTCGCGCGTCGCCGAACGTCTCGAGGCTACGCCCATGCAGGTGGCGCTCGCGTGGTTACTGCATCGTTCGCCCAACATCCTGCTTATCCCGGGAACGTCGTCAGTGGAGCACCTTCGCGAGAATCTCGCGGCCGCGTCCCTGGTGTTGCCCGGCGACGCACTCGTCGAACTCGACGGCATCGAAAGCGACAAGAACGCCTGATCGTCACCTGAAAACGCCCGCCATTCACGGCGGGCGTTCTAGCGTCGTGGCATGCGTGCGTTCTGGCTGTTCATTCTGCTTGTCGCCATCCTCGGACTTGTCTGGACGAGCGGCTGGCGGCTGCCCGATCGCTACAACCCCTGGGCGCCACTTGACCTCAGGGCGGCACCCGACATGTTCCTTCGCTACAAACTCGCCCGGCTCGGCGACAACCCCGCGATGTGTCGTGCAGCGCTCGTTGACGCGGGCGCGGTCTTCACGCCAATGGCTGATCATCACGAACCGAGCGGCTGCGGCTGGACCGACGCGATGCGCCTGTCGGCGATCGGAAGCGCGCGGCTGTCGTCACCCGCCATGGTCACCTGTCCGCTCGCTGCGTCGTTGGTGATGTTCGATCGACAGGTCCTGGAGCCCGGCTCGCAGGCGTATTTTGGCTCGCCGGTGCGCGTGATCGATCACGTCGGTAGCTACGCCTGCCGCAATATCTATCATCGAGAGCAGGCGCCGTTGAGCCGTCATGCGGTGGCCGACGCTATCGACGTGACGGGCTGGCGCCTTGCCAACGGCGCGCGCATCAGTATCGAGAAGGACTGGAAATCACCCGAAACCGCTCCCTTCCTGCAGGGTCTCCAGCGGCAGGGCTGTCGCTATTTCGGCGGCTTCCTCGGTCCGGATTACAACGCCGAGCACCGGACACATTTCCATCTCCAGGGCGGCGGCTTCGGCGGCTGCCGTCAGATTCGGTAGGCGACCGCTTTCATCACCGCCGACGCCGCATGCATGAGCTGTGGCAGCGGCCAGGGCAGGTCGATGCCCCCACGAGCCTGTGCCGCGTCGGCGTGACGAATCTCGTCGGCCTGCATCTGGCTGAGGATGGCGCGGCTGCGGTCGTCCTGCGCGGGCAGGCGCTCGAGATGTTCGGCCAGGTGGGCCTCCACCTGGCGCTCCGTTTCCACCACGAAGCCGAGACTGATCGGGTCGCCCACGGCGGCAGCCGCGACGCCGATGGCGTAGCTGCCGGCATACCAGAGTGGGTTGAGCAGGCTGGGGCGGCTGTCGAGCTGCTTGAGGCGCTCTGCGCACCAGGCCAGGTGGTCGGTTTCCTCCTGGGCGGCGTGGATCAGGTGTTCGCGTGTTTCGTCGGTGCGGGCGAGGGCGGCCTGACCCACATAGAGAGCCTGCGCGCAGACTTCACCAACGTGATTGATCCGCATCAGGCCGGCGGCGTGGCGGCGCTCGGCGTCGTCCAGCGGCGCATCGGGGACGGTGTCACCGGGCGAACGACGCGCGGGCTCGGGCGAGCCCGCCACGGCTTCCATGGCGCGTTCCAGGCCGCTCAGAAGGCGGTCGAAAGGGCTCAGGGTGCGAACGGTCATGAAAGAACTCCTTACGAACGGATACGACGCAGGTTATAATGGGCGTCTCCCGAATCCACATGAAGACGCTGCGGCCGCTTGTCGCGGTAGCCGCTCAGGAACCGGGACCGCTTGTGAACGGGCCCCGTCATCAATTATGATTGTCGGCCCGAAGCTCACCTGCACGGTGGGCTTGCGCGATGAGGGAAAAGTCCGCTATTCTCTCGCGCCTTTGCTTTCACCGATTCCGTGTTCCGTCTCAACGGCGGCAAACCAGGTATTTGAAATGAAAACGTTCACCGCCAAGCCGGAAAGCGTCAAGCGCGATTGGTTCGTGGTTGATGCCACGAACAAGACCCTGGGTCGTCTTTCGACCGAGGTCGCGCGTCGCCTCCGCGGCAAGCACAAGCCCGAGTTCACCCCGCACGTCGACACCGGCGATTACATCGTCGTGATCAATGCTGAGAAGGTGGCCGTGACCGGTGCCAAGCTGGACGACAAGATGTACCACCGCTTCACCGGCTACGTCGGCAACCTGAAGACCACGAGTCTCAAGGATCTGCTGGCTACCCACCCGGAGCGCGTGATCGAGATCGCCGTCAAGGGCATGCTGCCGAAGAACCCGCTGGGTCGCGCGATGTACCGCAAGCTCAAGGTGTACGGCGGCGCCGAGCACCCGCACACCGCGCAGATGCCTCAGGCGCTGGAAATCTAAGGAAAAGCACATGGCTACCCAGCAGAATTACGGTACCGGTCGCCGCAAGACCTCCGCCGCCCGCGTGTTCCTCCGCAAGGGCACCGGTGGCATCGTGGTCAACGGCAAGCCGCTCGACCAGTTCTTTGGCCGCGAGACCTCGCGCATGATCGTGCGCCAGCCGCTCGAACTGACCGAAAACGTCGACAAGTTTGATATCATGGTCACTGTCGCCGGTGGCGGCATCACGGGTCAGGCCGGCGCCATCCGCCTCGGTATCTCCCGCGCCCTCGTCGAATACGACGAAGCGCTGAAGTCGCCGCTGCGTAAGGCTGGTTTCATGACCCGCGACGCCCGCGAAGTCGAGCGTAAGAAGGTCGGTCTGCATAAGGCCCGCCGCGCAACGCAGTTCTCGAAGCGCTAAGTACCAGCGCTTCAAAGTTCGACGCTCCACGGTCAGAGCGCGTCGAGCCAGGTTTATTGGGAGATCGTCTAACGGTAGGACGACAGCCTCTGACGCTGTCTATCTAGGTTCGAATCCTAGTCTCCCAGCCAAACGAAAAAAGCCCCTGAGGAATCAGGGGCTTTTTTTTGTCCCGAGAAAGGGAAAGGGCGGCAGGAACATGTCCTGCCCGACGCGTGCCCCGTTCACGACGGACCGTCGGCCACAAGCTGGTTCTTCACCGCGTTTCCCTTCATGGCAGTGTGAAGGGACAGATGAGCGGAATCGGCAGGGCACCTGCGGCACCCCCGCCTATGAGGGAAAGTGCAGGTATCGACCATGGGCCGCCCGGCCCTGGACGTCCCACGGTCGAGCTACCGGTCCGGCGCGATCCTCGCGCGGGCTAGCCAACCTGCCATGGGAATTCCGACATGCGTACTTCGACCCGTCTCGTGCTTTCTACCCTCCTGGCGCTGCCGCTGGGCATCACCGCCGTGCACGCACAGAGCGCCTTCTCCGGCCTGGGACAAGCATCTACTAGCGCCGTGGGTGACGTCAGCTCCAGCTCGAATTATCACGTCTACGTATTTACCCGCGGCGGCACCCGCTATATCCAGGTGAATGATGCCAGCGGTAACGTGCGCGGCGCGTTCGCCATCACGGCCTACAAGGCGGTGGGCTTGCCGATCGGTTCGGACGCCAGCCGGTTGGCCACGCCGGACGAGCCGCTGCCCGCGCCGGTCGTGACCACAGGCGAGACGGTGTATTCGTCCGGCTCGACGCATGTGTTCGTGGCACCGCAGCCCGATGGCACGATGCAGATCAACCTGATGATTGGCGACTGCAAGAATCCGGCGGAATGCAGCTCGCACGGCCCCTGAGTGATACGGAGCGCCGGGCATCCGCCTGGCGCTCTCACGCGGCGTCAACCGTGGTGGTGAGAGCCCGCGTGAGCGACCAACGGATGGCTTGCCGCCAGGCGACGCGCCACCCGGACCCCGAACAACAGGGATGTGGAGATGGCGAAGGCCAGGACGACCTGCGCCTGAATCATGGATGGGTCGCGAAGTTCGAAGGAGGTCGAAGCCAGGGCGATGCTTGCCAGCATGCCGCCGACGGCGCTTCCGTGCCAGCCTTGACGCAGGGTAAGCACGACGACCGGCAGGGCCATGGCCATGCGCACGCATTGCAGTGCCATGCCATCCACCTGTGAAGCCGCGACCATGAGCAAGGCGAGGGTCGGGATGGCGATGAACAGTGCGTCGCGCGTGAGATGGCTATGCCACACGGCCTTCAGTGTCACCACCCGGCCAGGCTGCAGGGCCAGGCGCTCGCGCAGCGCGAGGATCATCGGAGTGAGGGTCAGGGCACCGAGATAGGCACCCAGGAACCACGCCAGGAAAAGCGCAATGGTGACCCCGGGCGCTTCGGAGCCATCGCCCATGGACACATTGGCCAATGCGGCGCCGTTGGCGATACCGTTGATCACGGCGCAGACGATGGTCGCCACCATGATCATGCCCATGTGGATCTGCCCATCCTCGCGGAAAAGGCCAAAGTGCTTACGCATCCAGGCCACGGCCGGCATCATCAGCGCGATCGGGGGGAAGGACACGATCACGGCCCAGAGCACCCCGAATGCCGAGGCATGCAGGGCGGCCATCTCGGCGATGGGAAGCGTTTCACCGACCGCCAGGGCGAGCCAATAACGTCGCGGCACCAGAAAGAGGCACGCCAGGCGCAGGCCAGCGGGAAGCATCCAATGCGAAAACGATACGTTGCGGGTGAGCTCATAACAGGCGGCATAAGCCCCGGCGACCGCTAGATAGCGTCCCCAGACTGCCGGATCCCTGTTGAATGCGCCCATGGTCGCCCCTCTGCGATGCGCCTAGTTTGATGGGTTAGCGGCCGCACCGCCATCGAATACAGGGCGCCAGGCGACATTTGCCGATTCCGCACGCGGATGGGCCCCAGTCGATCTCGAAACCGTGAGCGTCGTGGCCTACCAGCGAAGGACGCGGGGGCCGATCAAGGCACCGGCCGCCGCCGGGATTGTCATGCCGAGCAGGTACCACGTCGACCAGAAAGCTGGCGACATCTCGGGGCAATGCAGGCAATAGGCCACGTTCGCTGTAGCGCCCGCCAGCAAGCCCACGGACGCACCGGTGAGGCGAAGCCGCACGGGCGCCATGCCTCGAACAGCCCAGAGCATGGCCGCAAAGGCGGGCGTGGAAAGCAAGGCGATGAGGATCGGGCAGACGCGCCAGGTGTGGCCGAGCAGCAGTGCCACGCGCGAGTCGGCGGACGCCTGGGCCAGCACGATGGCCATGCCGACCCAGGCGGCGACGAGTGGCGCGGCCAGGCCAGCCCAGCGGGCACCGATGCGAGCACCCGGGCGGGACAGTCGCAACGTGAGCCACATCGCGGCCGAACCGATGCACGCGGGAAACGCCAGGCGAAGCCAGAACATCGGCAGGTGGATCGCTTCGTTGAGATCCCGGCGAAGTCCCAGCCCTGCGGCCATCAGTACGGTCGCCGCGGCGAAGCCGAGCAGGAGTGCCAGCGCGAAGCGACGCCCTGGCGCACGCCGGTCTACCGGCGGCGCCTCGTTTGCAAGCATGGCGATGAAATCGTTGGTCTTCATGCGCTGCCCCGGATACGTGCGGCGAGTGCCTTAAGGCCGCGATGCACGCCCACTTTTACCGCCGATTCGGAAATGCCGCAGCGTTGTGCCGCCTCGGCCACGGACAGACCCTGCAGTTTCACGAAGACGATCGGCAGCCGGTGGCGGTCCGGAAGCGCTTCGAGAAGGCGGCCAACATCGCGGCGCGCATCGGCGGGTTCGACATCGGACTCGACGAATAGACGGCCGTCATCCTCGAAAGGCTCGTGCAGCGCTTCGCGCCGGGAGTGCGCACGGAAGAAATCCATGAGTTTGTAGCGCGCGATTGCGTGCACCCAGGCGGTGAGCGGCTGGTCGTCGCGATAGGTGTGACGCGCGTTGTGCACGGCGAGGAGGGTCTCCTGGAGGATGTCTTCGACGTCGGCCTGCGCACGGGGCAGGCGACGGCGCAGGTAGGCGCGCAGGTGGGAGCCGAGACCGTCGAGAAAAAGCCGGTATTGGACGGCATCGCCGCCCAGGCCGAGGACGAAGCAGCCGCGAAGTTCGATCTCCGTGGCCGATGGTCCGTCCTTCACCCGATCCGTGGGGAATGTTGCCGTCATTGCTGAGCTGTCCATGGACAGGGATATAGCCATGCCCGGCTCACAATCGCAAGAGCCTCTCGTAGAGCCTTTCGATGCTGTCACGGGGGCCATGTACGCGTAGTTCGTTCGCGAAAGGCGTTCGGTTACAGCGCGCGGAAAAAAGAAAAATCGACGAACGCTGTAACCGGTCCGCCCACGGTGGCGAACTCATTCGTGAAGGCGGACATCCTGTCCGTCGTTCCCCCGAAAGGAGTTCCCATGAACCATCGTCACGTTGCCTCCCTCGCATTCACCCTGGCCGCCCTCGTCGCGGGCGTCGCACATGCCGACGCCCAGAAAGACACGAAAAAAGCGGCCGTCGAAAAATGCTGGGGCGTCGCCAAGGCCGGCCAGAACGATTGTGCCGCTGGTCCGGGCACCACCTGCGCCGGGACGGCCAAGGCTGACTACCAGAAGAACGCATGGAAGAACGTTCCGGCTGGCACCTGCACCGCGATCCAGACGCCCAAGGGCAACGGCTCGCTGACCAAGGTCGGCTGACCACACACGATGAACATGTCGCCCGTCGCCGGCCTCGGCTTCAAGCCCCAGCACTTCGAGGTCGCCATGGGCAGTGCCTCCGATGACCTGTGGTTTGAAGTGCACCCGGAAAACTACATGGTGGAGGGTGGCCCGCGACTGGCGATGCTCGACGCGCTGGCTGGACGTTTCCCCCTGTCGTTGCACGGCGTGTCGCTGTCACTGGCTGCCGCTGCGCTGCCGGACGCGGCCCAGCTGCAGCGACTGCGCCGGCTGATCGACAGGGTGCAGCCGGCCCTGGTGTCCGAGCACATGGCCTGGTCGACCTGGGCGGGTCGCTATGTACCCGACCTCTTGCCGTTTCCGCGGACGCACGAGGCGCTCGCGCACCTGGTGCGAAACGTCGTCCATACCCAGGATCGGCTCGGGCGGCGAATATCGCTGGAGAACCCGTCGCATTACCTGGTTCTGGACGGACACGACTGGAGCGAGACCGATTTCCTCGCCGAATTGGTTGGTCGCAGCGGTTGCGGATTGCTGCTCGACATCAACAACGTCTTCGTCAGTACACACAACCTCGGTGAAGATCCGCTCGTTTACCTGGACGCCTTCCCGCTTCACGCCGTGACGGAGATCCATCTTGCCGGTCACGCCGTGGACGATATCGACCCGACCCTGCTCATCGATTCGCACGACAGCCCGGTCGCCAATGCCGTGTGGGCGCTTTATCGCCAGGTCCTTCTGCGCGGCGGCGCTCGACCGACGCTGATCGAACGCGATGGCGATGTGCCGTCCTTCCCGACCCTTCTCGCCGAGAGGGCGCGTGCCAAAGCCCTGCTGGATAACGAAGGCGTGGCCGCATGAACCTCGCATGTTTCCAGGACGACTTCACGAGTGCGCTCTACCGTGAGGCCGCCGGCTTTGCCCCTTCGAGCCAGCCTTCGTTCGCGATCTATCGCAACACGGTCATGCGCGCCTGCCTCGACGCGCTGGAAGCGAACTATCCCGCAGTCGTCTGCCTGGTCGGGCGCGAGTGGTTCCGTGCCGCCGCGGCTATCCATGTCGCTGAATCCCCGCCGCGCGACGCACGGCTGCTGACTTATGGCGATGACTTCGCCGGATTTCTCGCGGCATTTCCGCCGGCATCGGAGTTGCCGTATTTGGCCGACGTCGCACGCCTCGATCGCCTGTGGACGGAGAGTCTCGTCGCCGCCGATGCCGATGTCCTGACTGCATCCATGGTCGCCTCCCTTGGGCCCGACGCCCTCGGCGCGCTCAAGCTTCATCGACATCCGGCGCTGCGTACGTTCGCCTCGTCGCAGCCCGCTGTATCGATCTGGCAGGCAAGCCGGGCCGGCATGGCAGTCAGCGCCGAACTGGCCTGGCGAGCGGAGTTCGCCATCGTCGCCCGCGTCGGTCACGAGGTGGGCGTCACGCCGGTGGACGCCGCGGCGTTGCGCCTTCTCGAGGCTATCGCCGAGGGCGCTTCGTTGGCCGACGCCGCGCTTTCGATCCAGGGCATGCACCCCGATGCCCGCCTTGATCTGCTCCTGGCCAGCCTGCTCCAGGCTGGCGCATTCGCTACCTGAAGGATTCGCCATGGATACACTCGCCCCATCGTCTCTCCATCGTCCCACGCCGATATCGCGATGGAATGCCCTTGCCGATCGCGTCGGTGCGCTCCTGGGCCACTCGTTCCTCGCCCTGGTCGCACGGCTCTCCATCGCCGCCATCTTTTTCCAGTCGGGTCGAACCAAGGTCGAAGGTTTCCTCACGATCACCGACGGTACGTACGAGTTGTTCCAAACCGAGTACAAGCTTCCGCTCATTCCACCGGAAATCGCCGCACACATGTCGGCCTACGTCGAGACCTTCGTGCCGATGTTGCTGGTGCTCGGCCTGGCGACACGATTGTCCGCCTTCGTCCTGCTCGGCATGACCACGATCATCGAGATCTTCGTCTATCCCGACGCGTGGCCCACCCATCTATCCTGGGCGGCTATCCTGCTGTATCTCATTGCGCGCGGCGGTGGCCGGTTGTCGGTCGATCATGCGATCGGCCTGCGCTGAAAAAGTTTTACCTCGTGTGTAACCAACGCCGTGGCCAGGACGAATCCCTTCATGCCACCTCGGCAAAACCATTCCTCCCGGAGAACGAACATGCATACCGCCACCCATAGCATCGCCGCTGCAGCCGCCATCTTCGCCGTCTCCGCCGCGGCGATCTCCGCCCCGGCGCAGGCCGCCGAGCCGGCCGCTGGCAAGACCGTGCATTGCTACGGCATCAACAGCTGTAAGGGCACCTCGGACTGCAAGTCCGGCAGCCACGCCTGCAAGGGCCAGAACGACTGCAAGGGCCAGGGTTTCAAGGCCGTTTCGATGAAGGAATGCTCGGCCCAGGGTGGCAGCACGACCGCGCCGGCCCAGTAATCCACCTCGCCCGGTCGCCATGGCGACCGGGCCCCTACCGGAGTACGCGTCATGCCTTCCCGGTCGCCGCCAGCGTTCCACGGCTTCGGTCTGGGACTGCGCGTTCCGCACTATGCCGACTTCATCGCGACACAGCAGCCGGTCGACTTCGTCGAAGTGATTTCCGAGAACTTCATGGTCGACGGCGGGCGTCCACTCGACATCATCGATCGCGTTCGCGAGCGTTACCGCATTGCCCTGCATGGCGTGTCGATGAACCTTGGCTCGGTGGACGACGTCGATCTGGACTATCTTCGTCGCCTGCGTGCACTGGCGCATCGGGTCAATCCGCTTTGGATCTCCGATCATGTCAGCTGGACGGGCATCGACGGCTTCAACTCGCACGATCTCCTGCCGCTTCCCTATACGGAAGAAGCGCTCGACGCCCTCTCGGCCAACGTAGAGGTAGCGCAGGATGTCCTCGGCCGTGCGCTGGTGCTGGAGAATCCCTCCACGTACATTGCCTTTGCGGACTCGATGATGACCGAAGCTGCTTTCCTTTCGGCATTGTGCGAGCGAACGGGGTGCTATCTGCTGCTGGACGTCAACAATATCTACGTGAGCGCCACCAACCATGGCCTCAGCCCGGATGCCTGGCTGGACGGCTTGCCGCTGGAGCGCGTTCGCCAGGTACATCTGGCCGGACACAGCCAGGGCCGCGATATGTTGATCGACACACACGACGCGCCCGTGCCTGACCCGGTCTGGCAGCTCTACGCACGATTCGCTTCGCGCCTCGGCGACGTCGCCACCATGATCGAACGCGACGATCACATTCCTTCCCTTCGCGACCTGCTCGACGAATTGCAGCGGGCTCGCGACATCGCCACCTCGACGTCGCGCCGCGCTGCATGAACCTCGATCAATGGCAACGCGGCTTTGCCGCCTCGGTGTCGGGCACCCGCGGGTCCGGTGACTTCGACACGCGTGGCATGCGTGTCTATGCGAACAATTACCGCGGGCAGCTCGTCACCACGCTACGCGATATCTATGCAAAAACCCGGCTCTGGCTCGGCGATGAGGCGTTCGATGCCCAGGCCGCACGCTATGTCGACGCGTACGCTCCGTCTTCATGGACGATAGATGCTTACGGTCATGCCTTCCCGGACATGCTCGAAGCGGCCTACCCGAACGATCCCGACGTCAGTGAGCTGGCATGGCTGGACAGTGCGCTACACCAGGTGTTCAGCGGCGCCGATGCGGAGGCGATCGATGCCGCCGCGCTGGTGGCCGACGATTGGGAGCGTATCGAGTTCGTCTTCGTTCCGAGCGTCCGGCTCCGCCGTATGCGCAGCAATGCCGTGGCCATATGGAAGGCACTCGCTGACGAGACCATGCCGCCGGGGGCCGTGGAGCTCAAGGCCGCGGGTGGCGTTCGCGTCTGGCGCAGGGAGCTTTCGCCGCAGTTCGCCAGCATGGAAGCCCGTGAGTGCGATTGCCTGGACCTCGCACTTACAGGTGCTACGTTCGGCGAGATCTGCGAACAGCTCGGCCGTTGGCATGGCCCCGGCTCCGTAGAGGTCGAGGCGGGGACGTTGCTTCGCGCGTGGGTGGGAGACGGTCTGGTTCGGCGTCTGCACCAGGGATAAGCTCCCTGGCAAGGCCCGACAAGGTTGACCCGGCCGCCGGGCACACCGACAATCCGCACACTTCAAGCCTCGCGAGATCACGATGGACGACGACCCCAGGCACCCGTTTCGACGCCGCTAGTGGGCTCCCCGTTCGTTTTTCGCGGCCGGTAGCCGCCTGGCCACCGGCAGGCCGCCCTCTCGTGGCCCGCCTCCCGTTATCCCAGCCGCAGCGTTCGGCAGGGAGGTAAGCACTAATGCGCAACTTCTTCATTCTCGCCCTTGGCGCGATCCTCGTCGCTTTCGCGTCGTCATCGATGGCGTCCGGCGGCAGCTACCTGGTCGACGATGCGTCGACCGCGACGCCCGGCCGCTGCCAGCTGGAAAGCTGGCTGCAGGTGTTTCGTGGTGGCACGCACGCCGCCTGGACGGTGCCTGCCTGTGGCGTCGGGCCGGTCGAGTTCGGCCTCGGGCTCGGTGGCCAATCCCATCCGGGACACAACCTGCAGAACCCGTCGATCAAGTGGCAGCTGCGCAATGGGGACGATGCCGGCATCGGCCTTGCCGTCGCCACGGATACGACCCTGCAGAACGGCCATCGGATCGGTAGCAATGTCTACGCCGCGAGCAATTTCGGTATCGACGACGAGCGCCGCCTGATGGCGAACGTGAACCTCGGCATGACCCGCGCGGAGGACGGCGCATGGCGACGCTTGGCCGGTGTCGGCTTCGAATTCGCCGTGACCAGGCAGGTCGCCCTGCTCGCCGAAAGGCTATGGACGGCACGCCTCTCCCAGGCGACGCAGGCCGGCGTGCGTTTCTACTTCGGTAAGGACGAGGGCAACAGCGTCGACCTCGTCGCGGGTCGGGAGCACCAGCGCGCCGTGCCGGCTTCACACTGGGCCACCATCGGTCTGAACCTCGCTTTCTGAAGGCACCGGATAGACTGCGCCGATGAATGACGACGCCCACCTCACCCACGGTCTCGCGGGCGACGAACTGCCACCGGACTGGCCACCGCTGACGCTGGCCGAGGTGGACGTGCTGCTGCGCCGTTATCCTGCCCGTGGCGTCGTCGAGGCGTTGCGCTGGCGTAGCCCGCGCCCGTTATCGGCTGCCGGACTCGTGCGGACGGCGACGGGCGACGTATTCGTAAAGCGTCACCATCGGAGTGTGCGCTCCGCCTCGACGCTTGCCGAGGAGCATCGTTTCGCCGCCCACCTTCGGGAACGCGGCATACCGGTGCCGTATGTGTTCCAGGATAACGGCGGCGAGACGGCGGTCGCGATCGACGAATGGGTGTACGAAGTGCACGCGCCGGCGCTCGGTGCCGATGTCTATCGCGATGCGTTTTCATGGTCGCCAATCGGTGGCATGGCGCACGCGCGGGCGGCGGGCGCGATGCTGGCGCGATCGCACGCAGCCGCGCGGGATTACCGGGCGCCGCAGCGTTCCACGCACATTCTTGTTGCGCGCGCGGAGATACTTTCATCACCGGACCCGATTGGCAGCATCGACGCGGGACTTCCGTCACGTCCCGCGCTGGACGCCTATTTGCGTGAGCGTGACTGGCGCGCCGAGATCACCGAGGCCATCGCCCCCTGGCACGGCCGTGCCGTCGAGGGCATGTCGCGGCAATCGCGTTTGTGGACCCACGGCGACTGGCACGTGTCGAACCTTTGCTGGAGCGATGCGAGCGACGATGCACAAATCACCGATGTCCTCGACCTGGGCCTCTCCGCGCAGACGTTCGCCCTTTTCGACCTGGCCACGGCAATCGAACGAAATGCGATCGCGTGGCTGGATATCGCGCGAGGTGATATCGGCCGTACCGACCTCGCACTTGCGCTGATCGACGGTTACCGGGGTATTTGCCCGCTGGCGACAGATGACCTGGCCCTGTTGGCCGACCTCCTGCCGATCGTTCATCTCGATTTTGCCTTGTCCGAGATCGAATACTTCGAAGGCGTGACCCGGCGTCGCGACCACGCCGATGTGGCTTACCACACCTTCCTGCGTGGCCACGCCGCATGGTTCACCGGCCCGCACGGACAGGCGCTGCTGGGGGCGATCCGTCACGCTGGCGGGCAATTCGTGGTTCAATAGCGGTTCTAGAAGCGGGGGTGCCTGGCGTTGCCAGGCTGAGAGAGTCCCTTGGAACCTGACCCGGTTAGTACCGGCGTAGGGAGCTTGCAGAGCCACGGACGTCCCAGGACGACGTGGCTCGCCGTCGCTTCGTCCGTGAACCTGAAGACGACGATGACTTTTTCCCGTACCCCGCTGGCGCTGGCCCTGCTTTCGATGCTCGGCGTGGCGCATGCCGCCGATGACGCCGCGCCCCAGAAAGCTCGCACCCTGGCCACGGTGGACGTCCACGCCACGACATCCACCGGCTACCAGGCCGCCGATTCCCAGCTCGACACCTTCGGTAGCTTCGGTACCGCGCCCCTGCACGACACGCCGGCGGCGATCACCGTGATCACCCGCGCCCAGATTGACGACCGCCAGCCGCGGACGCTCAGCGAGCTGGTGCGCGGTGACTCGGCGATAAACGATAACTACGCTCCGGCTGGCTATTACCAGGACGTGTCGATCCGCGGTTTCCCGCTGGATCTGGCCACGGGCTTCCGCTTCAACGGCATGATCATGTCGGCCGAGCAACTGCTCGCGCTCGAAGGCAAGGAACGCGTCGAAGTGCTCAAGGGCCTTGGCGGACTGGAGGCCGGCGTGGTGGAGCCGGGCGGGCTCATCAACTATGTGAGCAAGCGCCCGGCGGAAGTCCACACGATAACCATCGGGACGGATTCGCACGGTTCCAACTACGAAGCCGTTGACCTGGGCACCTGGTTCACCCCGTCGTTCGGCGTGCGCGTGAATGCCGCCAACGAGAAGACGCACGCCGCCATCGAGCACACGGACGGCCGGCGCAGCTTCGTGTCCATCGGTGCGGACTGGAAGATCACCGACCAGGCGACGTTGTTGCTCGACACCGACTACCAGACCAGCGGCCAGCGGTCGGCGTCGGGCTACCAGTTGCTCGGCGGCACGCAGATTCCCGAGCATCCCAGTCGCACGCGACTGCTCGGATACGAGCCCTGGCAGCGTCCGGTTGGCATCCATTCGAGCAATACGTCGCTGCGCTTCAACTACCGCTTCAATGACAGCTGGAACGCGCAGGTTTCCGCGGGACACAGCCATACCGTCATCGACGACAACGTCGCCTTCGCCTACGGCTGCTTCTATGCCGCCTCGTGCGCGTCGGGCACGACGCCGGGTTATTTCTTTGCGCCCAACGGCGACTACGATGTCTACGACTTCCGGAGCCCGGATGACACGCGACAGAACGACGAGCTGCGTGCGGTACTCACTGGCACGTTCGCGACCGGTTCGATCGATCACGAACTGAACGTGGGTGCCAGTGCGTTCCGCCGTACCGTCGACCAGCGTGCCTATGTGTACGACTACGTCGGCACGGCAAATATCGATGAGCGCGTACCGCCGTACTTCGATCCGTCGCCGAATGAGCCTGGTCCCTCGGAACGGCGCCTCACCAGCTGGCAGCGCACGTTGTTCGCCATCGATCGCGTGCACCTCGGTGAGACCTGGCAAGTGCTGGCCGGCGCCCGGCTGGTCAAGCTCGACGAGCGAGCCTACGACGACACCGGTGCGCTCGAACGCGATACGCGAATGACCAAGACACTGCCGCAAGCCGCCGTGCTGTGGCAGCCGACCGCACCTTTGACCGCCTACGTCAGCTACGGCGAAGGGCTTTCGTTGGGTCGCGAAGCGCCGTACTGGACTTCGAACGGTGGCACCACGCTGGCACCGCTGCAGTCGCGCCAGGTCGAAGCTGGCGTGAAGTACGCGGTCAGTGATGCGCTCGACCTGCAGGCGGCGGTCTACCGCATTCGACAGGCTTACCAGTTCGCCCGTCCAGACGATACGGCGGAAGGTTTCACCTTCGTCCAGCAGGGACAGGAGGTGCACACCGGTCTGGAACTCAACCTGGCAGGCCGCGTGACCGACGACCTTCGTCTGACTGCCAGCGCCAACGTGATCCGCGCACGCGCGGAGAACACGGGCACGCCTGACTACGAAGACCACCAGGTCGTCAACGTGCCGCGTTGGCGGACGGCTGTCTACGCCGACTACACGCTTCCGTTCGCCCCGCAGTTGGCGGTGCTCGGCGGGTGGCGCTACGTGGGCACCAACGTGGCGACGCCCGATGGCGACACGCGCGTCCCCGCGTACCATGTCTTCGATGCGGGCCTGCGATTTGTCACGGCCGTCGGCGGCCATGCGATGACCTGGCGCCTTAACGTGGACAACGTGTTCAATCACTTCTACTGGCGCGACACCGGTACATCGGGCGGCGACAGCTATCTCTTCCCCGGCATGCCGCGACTCGCGCGTCTTTCGATGACCTATGACTTTTGAGCTCTCGCTGTTCGAACTGTCCGCCGCGCTGGTCAGCGCGGCGGGCGTGTGGCTGACCGCGCGGCGCAGCCCCTGGTGCTGGCCCGTGGGGCTGGTTTCGGTGATCGCCTACGCGTGGATCTTCGTCGACGCGAAGCTGTATTCCGATACGGTCCTGCAGGTGATCTTCGCCGTGCTGATCCTCTACGGCTGGCAGCGCTGGTCGCGGAATCTCGACGGTAGCGGGCATGTTCGTGTCGCCGCGCTGGACGCGCGCAGTGCGGTCCAGCACCTCGCCGTCGGTACCGCGGCGGCGCTAGCGCTCGGCTATGCCATGCACCGCTATACCGACGCATCCCTGCCGTGGCTCGATGCAGCCCTGACAGCTTTCAGTCTTGTCGCCCAATGGTGGCAGGCACGCCGCCATGCCGCCGCGTGGTGGCTCTGGATCGCCGTCGACATCATCTATGTCGGCGAGTATGTCTACAAGTCACTGCCGATCACCGCGGTGCTCTATGCGGGCTTCGTCTTCCTGGCGGCATTCGGCCTGCGCGCATGGCGTCGCGGAATCGCGTCGGAAGGTGCACTATCGGACGCCTGACGCCATAGCGTAGGGCAGGGACCATGACCGATCGCGCAAGAGAACTCGCCGACAAACTGATCCGCAATTACAACGACGCGCCTCTCGAGCGTCTGGTTCGGGAGCCTCTCTACGACGCGAGCGGTGGTCGCCTCGGGACGGGCACCGCCGCGCAGAAGCTGGGTGCATCCATTGACGTGGTGGCGCCGGGAAAGATGTCCTGCCCGTATCACTTCCACTACGCCCAGGAAGAGATGTTCGTCGTGCTGGAAGGCGAAGGTACGTTGCGCGTGGCTGGCGAACGCTTGCCCGTGCGCGCAGGCGATGTCGTCTTCATTCCGCCCGGTCCCGAGTATCCACACCAGTTCATCAATACGTCGGATGCACCGCTGAAGTACCTGTCCATCAGCACGCGTGAGTCGCCGGAATTCGTCGAGTATCCGGACTCGGGAAAGCACTCGTCCATCGTCAGCCGGCCCGACGGGTCGCGCTTCAGCTATGTGCAGCGGATGGAGAACGGCCTGGATTACTGGGACGGCGAGCCCTAGAGCGCACCTGCCGGCTGCACGAGTACATCGAGGAATGCCTGGGCGAGACGACCCGGTGCTTCGCCACTTCGTGCGCGATAACCCACGACGATTTCCCAGCACGGTTCTTCGCTCTCCGCGATATCGGCGAAGGCGATCGGCCTCGCATGGCGGTCGTCGCGGCGGATCTTCGCGATCGATTCGGGAACCAGTGCGATGCCCAGGCCTTGCGCTGCAAGTTCGATCAACATGCCCATGTCGTTAACCTCGAAACGCGTGCGTCGGGTCAGCCCCGCCTCCGCGAAGGCGCTGTCGATGAGCTGGCGCATGCCCCAGTCGGCGCGCAGGTCGACGTAACTTTCATCGGCGAGTTCGCGCAACGTGACATCGTGGACACCGGCCAGTCGATGCTTGGGTGGGCAGACGGCCACCAGGCCCTCGCAGACCAATAATTTCGTGACCACCTCAGCCACCGGTGCGGCAGGTGGCTGGGTGAAGGCGATATCCAGGTGGCCGTCGCGCACTTCTTCCAGCAGGTTGGCCGAGCCGTCGAAGCGGAGCTCGATATCGATGCCGCCGAAGGCTTCGCGGAATCGCCCCAGCGTGGTCGGCAGGTCGATGAAGGGAGCGAGGCTCTGGATGGCGCCGATGCGCAGCCGCCCACGTGCCAGGCCGTGCACCTGGGTGACCGCCATGCGCGCCGAGCGCGCGGCATCGAGCACCCGGTGGGCTTCTTCCAACAGGACGCCGCCGGCCGCGGTAAGCGCGACGCTGCGCGTGGTACGGACGAACAGCGGACCACCGAGCTCTTCCTCCAGGCTGCGGATGGTCTGGGAGAGGCCGGACTGGACCACGTTCAGGCGCTGGGCGGCCCGCGTGAAGTGGCGTTCTTCCGCGACGGCGATGAAATATTCGAGCTGCTTGAGGTCCACGACGGATTGAGTTTCCCGGGTGCTTAATTCGATCAGAATTTTCCATTTTACAGATGAATGACGCGGCGGCTAACGTGAGCAGGTTCACTCCCCACAAGGAATCCCCATGGAATACCGACTGCTTGGCCGCTCCGGCCTCAAAGTCTCCACCCTCACGATGGGCACGATGACCTTCGGCGGCCAGGGCAAGTTCGCCTCGGTCGGCAGCTCCGGCGTCGAGGAAGCGCGCCGGCTGATCGAGATGTGCATCGACGCTGGCGTCAATCTCATCGACACGGCGAACGTCTATTCCGACGGTCGCTCGGAGGAGATCATTGGTGAGGTGCTCGGCGGCACGCGTCCGAAGGACGTCCTGATCGCGACCAAGGCGCGCTTTCCGATGGGCGATGGCCCCAACCACGGTGGCCTGTCGCGCTACCACCTGATTCGCGAATGCGAAGCCAGCCTGAAGCGGCTGCGTACGGACGTGATCGACCTCTACCAGGTACACCAGTGGGATGGCCTGACGCCGCTGGAGGAAACCCTGGAAGCGCTCGACACCCTCGTTCGAGACGGCAAGGTGCGTTACCTCGGCTGCTCCAACTATTCCGCATGGCACCTGATGAAGGCGCTCGGCGTGAGCGAGCGTGAGCACCGCCAGCGTTTCATCAGCCAACAGATCCACTACACGCTGGAAGCGCGCGAAGCCGAATACGAACTGCTACCGATTTCGATCGACCAGGGTTTGGGCGTGCTCGTGTGGAGCCCGCTCGCCGGTGGGCTGCTCTCGGGTAAGCACCGTCGCGATGCCAAGGTTCCGGAAGGCTCGCGCCAGCTAGCCGGGTGGACCGAGCCGCCCATCCGTGACGAAGAACGCCTGTGGCGCATCGTCGACGTGCTGGTCTCGATCGCCGAATCGCGCGGTGTGTCGGGTGCGCAGGTCGCGCTGGCCTGGTTGCTCGAGCGTCCCGCGGTGACCTCGCTGGTTATTGGCGGTCGTACCGAGGCGCAGTTCAAGGACAACCTGGCCGCTGCCGAGCTGAAGCTGACGGCCGAAGAGCGCCAGCGTCTGGATGAAGTCAGCGCGCCGCCGGTGCTCTATCCGTACTGGCACCAGTTGATGACGGCATCCGATCGTCTGGGTCCGGCGGACATGCCCTTGCTTGCACCGCACCTGAAATAAACCACGCGTTCGCCATCGTCGACAACATCGGCGATGGCGAACGATGCGAGGTCAGGCTTCCGGTGGCAGCAGCGGTACGCAGTTGTTGGCCGTGCACTCGATGTGCAGTTTCTGCTGGCGGCCCTGGCACTGGGTGAAGAACAGCGCGTGCTGCCCGTCGACTTCGAGCACGCGGATCATGCGGTCGCACTGCTGGATCGCAGCGACGTTCTGGGCGGCATTGAACATGGAGCTGCCAATACGCGGATCCAGGCTGGCGGGGCCACCCGGCTGGAAGGCCGTGGCGATCTCCTGCTCGTGCGGTTGCGCACCGTTGTTCGCGGACGCGTCGGCCACGGCCTTCGTATCCACCGAGGCCGCCGAGGCGACAGGCGCGCCGGGCAGGCCGGCGGACGACGCCACGCCGCCCACGTCGGTACCCATCAGGCGCAACTGGCTGGCGTAGTGGTGTGCGGCGCCGTTCGAGTAGTCGATGACGACGCCGATGATGCCGCCAAAAACGATGTTGCCCCAGATCATGCCGCGCGTGGACGCCGGGAACGACTGCTGGGCGACAGTCGCGCCATCCTTGCGGCAGTTCACTTCGAGCGGCTGACCAGAGCGGTGAACCGTGGCGACACCCGGAGCGGTGACATTCACCGAGCCATGGTCATTAGTCAGTCGGCAGGTGGCGCCCGTGATGACCTGACCCGTCGATGTTTGCGGCTGGACGTTGACCTTCTGGTGCGTGCCCCCCGTGATGGACGCGCACGCGGTGATGCTGGCGATGCAGGCGACGACGAGACCGTTCTTCCATAACGTACGCATAGTGCTTTCCTTCGTCTGGCAGTTGCGTGCAGCCACGCCGACACCGAGGCCGGGCCGGAAGCAGGCAACCTGGAAGCGAACAGTGGCGGTCCGCGTGTCCCCCGACACGAACGGCTCCGGCGGAAACCAGCCCCCTGACGGTTCCGCGGGCGGAGTTTGAGATATTTCGTAGGTCTTTGCCATAGGGTCACGGCCTTGCGCCACCGTGTCGGGGAAGGAGCTTGCGGCACGAAACAATTGCGGCGTGCGCAATGGCGTTCCTCGTTCCTTACTTTTCGGTAAACGGCGTGGCGGCGGCGCGCCTCGGCGGCTGGGGATTGCGAGATGTCTTCGACCGCGCGAGCGACGGTCGAGTGGTGGTGTTGGGGATGGTGAACGGACGAAAGGTGTCACTCCGCCTCGTCGATTTCGCGCCCGGCTAAACGCGCGACTTTTTTCAGAATTCTTCCATGGGCGGAAGGGGCTGACTCCCGCATCATTCACCGGTCGCCGCAAGTACCGGGTGGCAACGGCCGGGGCGTGGGACGCGCCCCGGCCGTTCTTCTTTCAGGGCTTCGGCGACGAACCCCAGTCTTCGGGGGTGAACGACAGGTGCAGCACAGTGCGCGTGCCGTCCTCCAGTGGAGGATGGTAGTCGAGCGTGGTGCAGCCACCGGCCAGCTGGCGCTTCGCCGCCAACGCCATCGCCTTCGCCATCTGTGCGCCATACGCGGGCGTGCCCGATCGGGTGAGCTTGAGGGCCATGCGGAAACCGTCGGCGCTGACACCATCGGGAAGATCGCCTGGCACCGATTCGCCGGGTTGAAGTGCCACGATGTCCATCTTGCGACCACACGTGCCCGCGCTGACGACTTCGACGCCATCGAGAAGGCCCCTGATGAAGGAGTCGGCATTCTCTGCGAGCGAATCGACGGCATCGACGGTGGTGGTCAGCCGTATCTTCACGAAATAAAGCTTGCGGTAGAACAGGTAGGTTCGCGAGGTCAGCATGTCCTGCTGGGCGTCGAATACGATCGGCAGGAACCGGCCCTCGATCTTCTTCCCCCCGGCCAGCGGAGCGGCATACGCGGCTTCGTCGCCCCACCAGACGTTGCGATAGATCTCCTGGCGTTCGGCATACGCCACCGATTCGCGGAAATCGTCCGCCGCCTGGCGCAGCATCTTCGCGCTATCCCCTTCACCAGCGGGGTAGATGAAAACATCGGCGATGATCCATTCGGCATGGTCGATGCGATAACGCAACGAGACACCGGCGGCGATGTCGCCTTCGTCGGCGTAGTTCTTCACGCCGGTGAGCGTGGCGTCGGGCAGCCGCTTGGGCGCGATGATCCAGGTGTCATCCACCACGCCGCGATGGCTCCCCGCGTCGGGCAGGGCGAACGGAGGCGCCGCCGGTGCTTCCTGCGCATGCACACCCAGGCCTGCCGTCAGGCCGAACAGGACGGGAATCACCTTCCACCGCAACATCGTCAACACAACCCCTGGAAAATCGAACGCGAACCCCGTGTGAGCACTATAGCCATCCGTTCGCCTCAACGGGAGCGTCGGGATACATGGAGTCGTCGACGCAGAAAAGCCAGGGTCAGCGCTTCCAATTTGCGTGGAAAAGCGGCGCCGGTTCCCGGCACGCGGCGGTGCAGTTCCCCATCGAGCCAGCCCGCGAATACTTCAGGGTGGATATACGACGCGCGACACACTGCCGGCGTATTGCCGAGCACGCCGGCAACCTCCTTCACGGCGGCGGCCAGGACCGCCTTCACGGCTCGTTCGCCACCCTTATCGGGCAGTGCCGTCGCCGCCAGAATGGCGACGGCGTTGACGGTGCCGCCCCAGGTGCGGAAGTCTTTCGCCGTGCACTCGCCGCCGGTCACCTCCCGCAGGTAATCGTTGACCATGCCTGAGTCGACGGGCTGGCGCTGTCCATCGTCGTCGAGATACTGGAAGAGCCTCTGGCCCGGCAGGTCCTGCACCTTGCGCACGGCCTTGACGAGGCGGCGGTCGTCGATCGTCACGTCGCGCCACTGGCCGCTCTTGCCGCGGAAGTGGAACTCGATGCGACCCTGGCGCGCGGCGACGTGTCGGGAGCGCAGGGTGGTCAGGCCGAAGGAGTTGTTCTGCTTCGCGTATTCGTCATTACCTACGCGGATCATGGTCTCTTCGAGCAGGCTCACCACGAGCGCCAGCACCTTGTCGCGAGGCAACCCGGGCAGGGCCAGGTCCTTGCGCAGGCGCCGTCGCAGGCGTGGTAGCGCCTCGCCGAACTCGAGGATGCGTTCGAACTTGTCGCGGTCGCGCACGCTCCGCCATTTCGCGTGATAACGGTACTGCTTGCGCAGCCGCGCATCGCGTCCGGTAGCCTGCAGGTGGCCACGTTCGTTGGGGCAGATCCATACCTTCGTATAGGCCGGCGGGATGGCCAGGGCGCGGATGCGCGTGAGCACGTCCTCGTCGGTTATCCGTTTTCCATCGACATCCATGTACTGAAACGAGCGCCCGCGCTTGCAGCGGGTGATGCCGTTGTCGGTGTCGCACACGTAGACCAGGCCCGCCGCTTTCGCGTGGGCGCGTTCTACATCGGGCACCACGAGGGCGACGTCGGGCGGCTTCCTGGACATGGCCGGCAGTGTGAGCCGGCCGGCGATCAAGACACGGTGAACGCGGCGTCAGTCGACGCGGCAGTAAACGGCCTTGAGATAGCGGTTCTCCGGGACGTTGCTCGCCACGGGGTGGTCCGCGCCGGCACCGTCGACATGGAGGACCTGGATATTGCGGCCGGCATTGAGGGCGACGCGGCGGATCATCTCGAGGAAGTCGTCCTCGCCGACGAGACCCGTGCACGAGCAGGTCAGGAGGATGCCCCCCGGCGCGATCACGTCGAGCGCCGTACGGTTCATGGCGAAGTACTTCTTCAACGCGTTGACCACCTGGTTGCGGTCACGCGTGAGCTTGGGCGGGTCGAGGACGACGGCGTCCCAGGTATCGCCGCGGGCGATGGCCGCGCGCAGCCATTCGAAAACGTCCCCCTGTTCGAAGGTCGCCTCGACGCTGTTCAGCCGGGCATTCTCGCGAGCGACTTCGAGGATGGCCGCGTCGGCGTCGACGCCAATGGCTTCGCTGGCGCCGGCCTTCATCGCATGTACGGCGAAACCGCCGGCATTGCAGCAGAGGTCGAGCACACGGCGCCCGCGCGCGAGCTGGGCGAACCGGCGACGGTTGTCGCGCTGGTCGGCGAAGAAGCCGGTCTTGTGACCGAGGCCCGGTGCGGCGTGGAATGCGAGGCCGTGCTCGTGCACGTCCACGGCGGAGGGTGCATCGTTGGAGCGGACGTCGAACGACTCCTGCCGCTGCACATGGTCCTCGGCGAACCAGTAGAGCGACGCGCCGGGGAAGTGGCGCTGCAGCTCGGCGTGGATGGTCTCCCGGAAGCGCCACATACCGGCGGCGAAGTACTCGACCACGAGGTGGTTCGCGTAGCGATCGACAACCAGGCCGGAAAGCCCGTCGCCTTCGCTATGGACCACGCGCCAGGCGTCGCTCACCTCGTCCAGCCGGAGCAGTTCGCGGCGCAGCTCCACGGCCCTGGCGATGCGCGACGCGATCCAGCCGTCATCGATGGCCTGGTCGGCGTCCGTGGTGAGCAGACGCAACGCGACACGAGCATGGCCATTCCAGAATCCACGCCCGACGAAGCGGCCCTTGGCATCGAGCACGTCGACGACGCTCCCGGGCGGCAGGCGTTCTTCGGGCTTGACGATCTGGGCCGACCAGACCCACGGGTGGCCGGGGACGCGGTCGGTTTTCAGGCGAATGCTGGGCAGGGCAGGGGTATTCATCCGCGAATGATACCGGGGCTCAGCGACCGAAGCGCAGGATCAGCCAGGAAACCAGGGCCAGCAGGTTGATGCCCAGGTGCGCCGGCGACGGTCCACCGAGGGCGAGCAGCCAGCCATGGGTGGCGATGGACCAATCGAAACCCAGTCGCGGAGCGTGCTGGAGGGTGATGAAAAGATTGGCGAAGGCACCGCTGGTCAGCGCGTAGCTGAAGACAGGCGTCGCGATCAGGGGCGCCTGGAGGAACTGCGCCCAGATCGACATTTGCGTACCGCGGCCGTCGTTGCTCGCCAGCAGGACGCCGGCGACGAGGATGAAAGCAAACAGCAGCACGCCGAGCACGGCGACGATGGCGTCCACGCCACTGAACCGGCCGCCGAGGAGACGATCGAACTGATGGACCAGGCCGAACAGGCCGCCGGCGATTTCAAAGACGGCGATGACACGGGTGAAAAACGAATGCATGGGCTCTCCGTGGGTTAGAGGTCGTCGGCAATCTCGTGGAGATCGGCGATGTGCTGTTCCCACCAGCGCGCTTCGGCGGCGAAGGGGAACGCGGCGGGGAAGGCGGGATCGTGCCAGCGCTCGGCAATCCATCCTGCGTAATGCACCTGGCGCATGGCACGCAGCACCGGAATCAGGGCCAGTTCGGTGGGGTCGAAATCGCGGAACTGCCCGTAGCCTTCGAGCAGCGCCTTCATCATGGCGTCATCGCCGGCGAGCATCCACAGGTCCTGCACAGCCGGACCCGTGCGCGCGTCGTCGAGGTCGACGAAGTGCGGACCGGCGTCGGTCCACAGCACGTTGCCCGGATGGCAGTCACCGTGAAGACGGATACGCTGCACCGGGCCGACCGCATCGATCCGGTCGGCGACGGCGGCATCGACGCGGCTGGCGGCGAAACGGTAGGCGTCGAAGAGGTGCGCAGGCAGCAGGGCGGAGCCGAGCGTCGCGCGCATCGGCGCTTCGATCATCGTTGCCCGGTCGAGGGTGCCACGGGCCTGGAAGCGATCGCGCGCGCCGACCGCATGCATGCGTGCGAGCAGGCGGCCGAGCCATTCCAACTGGTCGGCGGATTCGAGCGAGGGTGCTCGTCCACCGCGCCGCGGATAGAGCGCATAGCGATAGCCGGCATGGCGCAGCAGCGTCTGCCCGTCGAAAACGAGTGGCGCCACCATAGGCAGTTCGGCGCCGGCCAGCTCGAGGGCGAAGTCGTGCTCTTCCGCGATGGCCGCGTCCGTCCACCGGCCTGGCCGATAGAACTTGGCGACGACGAAGCCACCCTCCTCGAGGCCGACCTGGAAGACGCGATTCTCGTAGCTGTTGAGTGTCAGCAGGCGGCCGTCGCTCCACGAGCCGGCGGCGTCCACCGCGGCGAGCACGACCTCGGGCGACAGCGCCGCATACGGCGCAGCGTCACTCACGAGCGGAGATTTCCCGGCGCGCCGCCCGGTGAAGGAATCACGGCCATGGTCAGGCGCGAAAGACAGACCAGCTTGCCGGCTTCCTCTTCAATGCGGATCTCCCACACCTGCGTGGTTCGTCCCAGGTGAATGGCTTTAGCCGTACCGGTGACCACGCCGCCGCGCACGCCACGGATATGGTTTGCATTGATGTCCAGGCCCACGGCGATTTCCTTCTCCACCTCGAGCGTGAGCAGGGCGGCGGTGCTGCCGAGGGTCTCGGCCAGCACCACGGATGCGCCGCCATGGAGCAGGCCAAAGGGCTGCTGCGTGCGGTGGTCCACGGGCATCGTGGCACGAATCCAGTCCTCGCCTGCCTCCGTGAAGCGGATATCGAGCGTCTCCATCATCGTTCCCCGGCTCCAGCCGTTGATCCGCACGAGGTCGATGGGTTGCTTCCAGATGGCCATGGGCATCGTCAGTTATTAGGCAAGCCGTCATTGTCCTACAATGCGCTGGTGCCCACCGTAACCCTGACATCGTCCGGTAAGCGATTCGACGCCGCTGCCGACGAAACCGTGCTCGAAGCCGCCCAGCGCGCGGGAATCGCCCTCCCGTACTCGTGCCGGGGCGGTGTGTGCGGAAGCTGCAAGGCCACGCTGGTCGAAGGTGAGTGCTCCTACCCCCGCAATCCACCGACGGCCCTCTCCGGCCCGGCGCGCATGCGCCACGCGATCCTGCTGTGCCAGGCGGTTCCCGTGGGCGATATCGCCATCCAGGCGCGCGAGATCGCTTCGGTGGAAGACATTCCGCACCGTCGCGCCGAGACCGTGGTGATCGAGCGCCGCATGCTGGCGCCGGATGTGGTCGGCATCTGGCTGAAGCCGCTCGGCGACGACCGCCTCAACTGGCTTCCGGGCCAGTACCTCGACGTGATCCTCGACGACGGCAAGCACCGCCCGTTCTCGATCGCCAGCGGACCGCGCGCTGATGGCGCGATCGAGCTTCACGTACGGCACGTACCCGGCGGTGGTTTCACCTCGTGGGTGTATGAGTCGCTGCAGGTTGGCGACCGGCTGACCATCGAGGCGCCGCTGGGCACGTTCGTGCCGCGCGAGGACTCCGAGCGGCCCATGCTGTTCATGGCCGGCGGTACGGGCTTCGCGCCGGTCAAGGCGATCGTCGAGCACTTCATCGCGCTGGGCACGCGGCGGCCCATCCACCTTTACTGGGGCGCGCGGATCGCGGCGGATCTTTATCTTGCCGACCTCGCGCGGGGATGGGCGGCGGACATACCGACGATTACCTTCACGCCGGTGCTGTCCGATCCGGAAGCCGCGCGTGACAGCGGCCTGCGCGCAGGCCTTATTCATGAGGCCGTGCTCGAGGACCATCCGGACTTGAGCGCTTTCGACCTCTATATGGGCGGGCCGCCGGCGATGATCGCGGCGGGCCGCCAGCTGTTCATCGATGCGAACCTGCCGGAAGACCGGCTGTACTTCGATTCGTTCGATGTGGCGCCCGACGTGCTGGATGCGATCCTGCGGGGTCGGGCGGGAATTCACGGGCTCTGAGGGGGGAGGGTGCTGCTTCACCGGCTCGCCGCTTCATCGCTTTGTTGGCTTTCGCCGCTGAAGCGGCTCCCACATCTCTATATTACTTTTTGCCCTTGGCGACCGGCAGCTGAGCGGTCTGCCAGGCGTAGGTGCCGCCGTCGAGGACGAACACCTTCTGGAAGCCGGCCTTGATCAGGCGGTTGGCTGCCTTGCCTACGCCGCGGCCGTCCTTGTCGATGAGCACGACCGGGAGCTCCTTGGCCTTGCTGAGGTCCTTCTGCGTTTCCGGGTCGAACTGGCTCATGGCCACGTTCTTGGCGCCGGGAACGTGAGCCTTCTCGAAATCGGCACTGGCTGAGAGATCGATGATCAGAGGCGTATCGCGGTTGATCAGCTGGGTGAGGCCAGCCGGGGTGAGCGTCTTCCACTTGCGGAAGAGGGTCATCACTTCGCCGCCGAGCAGGGCGAGCAGGATCGCCACGAACAGCGCGACCAGCAGCAGATGGTTGCTGGCAAATTCGGGCAACTTGTGCAGTACGTCGTTCATCGTGTTCTTGCGCGTCCCAGTGGGGATAAACGACCGATTATATAGGCTTTACTTCGGCGAGAAGTCAGGCAGGCCGGTCATGAGCCACCACTTCTTCTTTTCGGCGTCATAGCGCCAGCGCTGGTGGTCGACTACCGTGCGCTCGGCCTGGGTGTTGATGTTGACCACGTTGATCTGGACGACCTGGACCACTTCGTTGTCGCCATCGGGCCGCGGACCACCGCCATCGTCGTAACCGGTGATGCGGAGCTGGCCGAGGCGGCCACCTTCGATCGAGCTCAGCGGGTGGTCTTTGGCGTAGTCCTTGTCGATAAAGCTCTGCGCACCTTCCCAGTCGCCCCAGCGCACGGCGGAGGCGTAGGCATTCGTGGAGTTGGTCAGCGCTTCGTTTCGTACGTTGGTGGCACAGCCGGACAACAGGGATACGGCAAGAGCGAGGACAAGCAGGGCGATACGGCGCATGGTGGGTTCCATCGTGACGTCGGCCGGCATTATGCCCGGCGTTTGGCGACGAAACGCGCATCCAGGCTGGCCAGCGGCTTTCCGTCGGCGCCGGGCACCACGCAGGTGAAGTCGCCGCGAGCCCGTCCACGGGCCTTCAGCATGCCGAAGAAGCCCTTCCAGTTGGCTCCCGGGGCGAGCGTGGCCTCGGCGCGGAGATCGGCCCAGATGGGATCCAGGTAGCGCACCGTGGAATCGGCGACGAAGACATCGCAGTCCTCCCCCCGCTGGCGCAGCACGGCCTCGACCAGGGCCCAGCAGGTCAGGGTCATCAGGGCGACGATGCTGCCGCCGAAGGCGCAGGCCTTGTCGTTGATGTTGGGCAGAAGGGGAGCCGTCATGACCAGGCGCATGCCATCGAAGCTGTCGATGCTCACCGCCATGGCCCGCGCGAGGGGAATGCCATCGAGGATAAAGCGCTCGAGATCGGCGAGGGAGATGTCGTTGGGAGTCATAAGCAGTGAAGTCTACGAGGCAAGGCAAACCGTTCGCACCCGTATGGCCGGACCACGACCTTCGGCATTGGTCCTGAAGGCGGCAGCTTCCTATCCTGAGCGCTCAGTAGCAGGATGCTTTCGTGAGCCGTAGCCACCCCCTTCGCAACGTCACTGTGGTCATTACCCGCCCCGCGGGCACCGCCGGCCCGCTTTCGCGGCGGGTCCGCAAGCTGGGCGGTATTCCGGTCAGCGTACCGGGCCTTTCGCTGCGCGCCACGGAAGATGCCTCGGCCGTGGATGCCGCGCTGCGCGCCGCACTCCAGGGCGACGTACTCGTCTTCACCAGCCCCGCCGCCGTGCGTTTCGCCGCCGACGTGCTGCCACTGGCGACCCGGGCCACGGTGATCGCCGTGGGTCGCGGCACCGCCCGCGCGCTGCGAAGCGCCAACCTCCCCGATGTACGGTTTCCGGATACCTCGCAAGACAGCGAGGGCGTCCTGGGCTTGCCCGAACTGGCCATGGTGAAAGGCAAGCGGGTCGCCCTCATCGGCGCCCCCGGCGGCCGGGGGCTGCTGCGCGAGCAGCTCGTCGCGCGCGGTGCCCAGCTGGACGAGGTCCACGTTTACCACCGCGTTGCCCCGCGAATCGATCGCCGCCATATCGACCCGCTGCTGAAGCTGGGTCGCCGCTCGGCGGTGCTGTTGTCCAGCGCGGAAGCCCTGGACCACCTGCATCGGGCGCTGATCGCGCCAGCCTGGCGACGGCTGGTCCAGGCGGTCGCCGTGGTCAGCAGCGAACGGCTCCGGGACATTGCCCTGGCCACCGGCTTCGAGCGGGTTGTCGTGGCGCGCTCGGCCCTTCCGGGCGACCTGCTCGCGGCCGCCGCAGGGGTCTCGTTCACGGGCCGTTGAGGGATGTATTCCATGCGTTGCCGTATGGCCTGCTAGCATGCCTCGCATGACGACCGAGACCCCACCGACCGCACCCATTCCGGCGACGCCGGCCCCGGCCGCCGTGCCTGCTTCCGCCAGCCCCCGCCGGCCGGCAGACCCCGCGCCCCGCCGTGGCGGTGGCGCGCTTGCCGTGGCCGTCCTGATCTCGCTGGCTGCGCTAGGCGCCGCCGGCTACACCGCTTACACCGTCTGGACCATGCGCCAGGACGTTGGGGCCGCCAACGGCCTTCGCGGACAGGTCGACACGCTGCAAGGCACGGTGGAAGGTCTGCGTGACGACAACGCCAACCTGCGCCGTCGGGTGAGCGATGCCGATGGTGTGAACCGGTCGGCGCGCGAAGAGATGCTTGGCGTGTCCGAACGTACGAAAAATCTTGAAGACGCCGTCGCCAATCTGTCCGAGCGAAGCCTCAGCGGTCACGACGCGATGCTGCTCGACGAAGCGGAATCCCTGCTGCGCATGGCCAAGGAGCGTTTCGCTCTCTTCGGCGACGCCAGCGGCGCCCTCTCGGCCTACGACCTTGCCGACAAGACGTTGGCCGGCGTGAATGACAGTGCCTTTGCCGCGGTTCGCCAGAATCTTGCGGCCGAGCGCGAGGCGCTTGCTGCCGTCGCGCCGTCCGCGCGGGCGAGCGACCTCGCGACGTTGGCCGATCTACGCGCCCAACTGCCCACCCTGCCGCTGAAGGACCTCGACGCGCCCGCGGGCGCCATCGAGACGCGCGGTTTCTGGCAGCGCGCCGGCGATGCGCTCGGCAGCATCGTCAAGGTCAGCCATGACGACGGCACGCCGATGGGACTCGCTGACGATCGCATCGCGCGCGAGCTTGCCGCGCTGGATGTCGCGCATGCCGAGGCCGCCGTGCTGGCCTATGACGATCTGGGCCGCGCCGCCGCGCTCAAGCGTGTCGACGCCACACTCGCCGCGCGTTTCAACCCGAACTCGCCTGCCGTGCAGGCCGCACGGGCGCGCATCGCCGCGCTGCTCGCCAGCCAGGCCAAGGGTGCCGAACCGAAACTGGGTGCAGCGCTCACGGAGTTGCGTAACCTGCGCTCGGTGCATGCGTTGCAGACTGGTTCGCCCGCCACCCCGGCGCAGGCCGGTTCGACCGCGCATCCCGCTTCGTCCGTCTCCGCTGCGCCTGCGTCCGCGTCGACCGCCGGCTCGAAGGTCACGCCATGAAGCTCTGGCGCTGGATCGTCGGTCTCATATTCATCGCGGTCATCGCCGCGTTCGCCTGGCACTGGGTCGCGGACGATCCGGGCTATGTATTGATCCACCTTCGTGGCACCACCTTGCAGCTGACCGTGGTCAGCGCCGTGGTGATCCTGCTGCTTGCGTGGGCGGCGATCGCCGCGCTGGTCGCCCTGATCCGCTGGCCATTCGGCGCGTTGAACAGTCGTCATCGGCGGCTCAGTCGCCGTCGGCTCGCTGATGGCCTCGTGGCGCTGATCGAAGGTCGTCACGGTGAAGCCGAACGTGACCTCCATCGCGCCGCGCGTTATCCATCGGTGCGCGGCCCCGCGCTGCTGGCAGCCGCTGAAGCGGCCGAACGCCACGGCGAATCCACGCGTGCGCTGGAGACCCTCGACCTCGCCGCACAGGAAACCCCGCGAGCGGCGCGTGTCTTGCGCGCTCGTCTGGTACGCCGGGCGGGCCGGTCCACCGAAGCGGCGGCACTGCTGGCGCCGGAGGCGAACAGTGCATCGCTCACACCCTCGGGCTGGATCGAGTACGCCGAGGCGTCGCTGGAATCCGGCGATGCCCGCAACGCCGTGCGCGCACTGGAGCCATTGCAAAAGAGTGGTGAACTCGGTGCGCGCGCATTCGCCGACCTCGAGAGCCGAACGGTCGCGGCGTACATCGCCAGCGCGCCCGACGGCGCCTCGCTTTCCGCGCTATGGTCGCAGCTTCCGAAGGGCCAGCGGCGACTGCCGGCAGCCGTCGACGCTTACGCACGCCGCGCCTCGGCGTTCGGCCAGAGCATGGCCGCCATGGATGAGATCGAGACGGCCCTGCGCCGCGAATGGTCGCCCTCCCTCATCGCCACATACGGCAGCATGGGCGCGGAAGATCTCGAACAGCGCCTGCGCCGCGCGGAAGGTTGGGTCGACACCCATCCGAACGATGCGGCCCTGCTTACTGCCGTCGGCCGCATGTGCGTGCGTGCCCGTCTTTGGGGCAAGGCCAAGCCCTTCCTCGAACGTGGGTTGGCTATCGAGCCGAATGCCGATGCGTGGGAGGCCCTCGGCGATGTTTACGTCGGCGAAGCGCATCCGGAGCTTGCGCAGCGGTGCTATCGCAATGCGCTGGCGCTTGCCCGCGGCGAGGCCACCGAAGCGCTGCCTGAGTCACGCAACCATCGTATCGACACACGTGTAACGGCCGTGGAAGAGCGCGATCAGCATGGGGTGCCGCGGCTTTCACCCTAGGTCAGTCGTTGGTGGATTGGCCCCAGCCGTGAAAGTCCATGTGGTAGACGTTGCTCGCGACGTACGCGCTCTGGTCGTGTGGCGCGCCCTTTGCGTCGACACTGCCGCTGCCGGCGACGGGCTGCGTATACCGAATCGTGTAACGACTGTCGGGAACGAGATCGTAATCGACGGAGAGATCCAGCTTGTTCGTCAGGGTCTGTCCCGAATCGAGGCGCACATAAAAGGTTGCCGGATCCGTTGACTCATCCGGATCCTCCAGGCCCCGGAATCTGGGGCGCGCGCCGTGCTGGTCGACGATGGTGAACAGGGGGCGGCCGACATGGCCACCCGGTGTCATCGGTGGTGTCAGAGCCTTCCTGAGGTAGAGCGGTGACTTCCCGCGATTGGTGAGCGTCACCACAATCCATCCCGTGGCCTGGTCGGCAGCGTCGACGGGCTGGCCGAGAGTGACCTGCAGATCGTTCGCGAGGTTCGCGCCCATCGGTGCGGGCGCGGCGGGAACCGAAGAAGCCGCTGCAAGGCCCGGGCGATATTCCAGGGTGCCCTGGTAGAGCGAAGGGCGAGTCAGGGCACCCAGTGCGACGATGACAACGACGACCCAAACGGGGGCCGGTATACGTACGCGACGTTTCTTCCTGGGCGCCTCAAGGGCCTGTCGCTCGGCGGCCGGCAATGCGTCGTACGACGATGCCCATTCCTGCTGGCGCAGAAGTGTCAAATACAGGCTCAGGTAGGCTGGAAAGCGTCGGAAGTCGTCGCGAACTTCGAACCAGCGCCTGACGATCTGCGAGGGCAACGTGCCCTTCGCCGCTTCAGCCTTTTCGATCAGGGCAAGCCGGTTCGCGCGAACCAGGGGTGGCAGGGTCGCCCACGCCATGCGCTGCGTTTCCACGGCTTCGATCCACATGCCCTTCGGGCCCAGTGCGGTGAGGTGGCCGAGTTCCTGCCAGTGGAAGATGTCCGAGGCCTGGGCGAACACGGCGACGCGCTTCCCGATCAGACCCCTGGCGAGACGATCGATGAGGACTTCCTCGAATATCCCCGGCGCGTCGATGTATTGCAGTCGAAGCTCCGCCGTACAGGCTTCCAGTTCCTGTCGGACATGCTCGGTGGCGCCTTCCGCGGTACGCGTCGCGAAGTGGTCGACGAGACGTATCGCCTGCTCCTGTGGATTGATCGCCACCACGGCGGGCTGCGCGGGTGCTTCATCGGCCGTGGAGGGTTCCATGGCCACAAGCGGCGACGGCTCGACCACGTCGTCATGGTCTTCGTCGGCAACCCAGGCGCGCGCCGCTTCATACGCCTCACGCAAGCGGGCAAAGCCAGCCGGATCCACCGCGGGATCGATCAGCTTGAGGCGTACGGCATACGCGCGGCGCACCGCGCGCTCGTCGGCGTGCGGAGGAAGGTCCAGCAGTTCCAGGAACCACGGCATCGACATGTGGGCCTTCCTTAGTCCGTCAGGTCGGGTGCGAAATGATCGTCCGCCTCGATACCCTGCAAGGCCTCGCGGAACAACGCGGCATCGCGTGCGACCCGTCGCGAATCCTGCGTCGCCAGTGCCTGTTCGAAGCGCAGGATCATCTGTCCGAGATGGTCCCGGCCCTGCCCGAGCAACTGTTCGTAAAGTCGTTCGGCACGGGCGAGCAGCGTGCGGTTCTCGAGCGTGTCGCGCGGATGCACCTTGAGAGCCGCCAGCGCCTCGAGCCGCCGAGCGATCTCGTCCGGCCCCAGGCTTCCTTCGTTACCCTCGACCACGAGTCGGCGTGTTTCCGCCGTCGCCACCAGCGTCACTTCGACTTCCAGCAGCCCGTTGACGTCGTATGTGAAGCGCACATCGACACCGTCCGCGTGGTCGTGGCCGGACTTGAGAGGAACGGTCACTTCGCCCAGCAGGATGTTGTCACGCACCAGGCGCGACTCGCCCTGGTAAACATCGATGCGAATGGACGGCTGGTCGGGGTCGATCGGTACATAGCGCTGTACGCGACTGACCGGCACCACGGTGTTGCGCTGGATGATCGGCGAATACAGGCCGTGCGCCCGCGCGCCGCCCTCCATGTGACGCGATACGGCGGTGCCGAGGGTGTACGGACAGACGTCCGTCATCACCATCTCGTCCAGTGCCTTGTCCTTCATCTTCAGGCCTGCCTGGACAGCGGCGCCGAGGGCCACCACTTCGTCCGGGTTCTGTCCCATGGCGGGGAAGCGCCCGAACATGCGCGTTGCCAGGGCACGGACCATGGGCATGCGCGTCGCACCGCCCGCGAGGATCACGTTGTCGAGGTCCGCGGCGCGAATGCGCGCGTCGCGAAGCGCGCGTTCGATCGGGCGCCACAGACGCGTGAGCAGTGGTTGCGACAGCTTCTCGAACGCTTGCGTGTCCAGTTCGATGCGCGCCACGTGATCACGCCAGGTAATGTCGAAGGCGACGTTTGCCTCATGTCCGAGCTGGCGCTTGGCTTTCTCGGCGCGGGCGGCAAGGCGCTGCATGAACACCGCATCCGTGCTCGCGGCGTCCGGAATGCCGTTCTGGAAAGCGAGGCCGGCGATCAGGCTGACAAAGTCCTCGCCGCCGAGCATGTTGTCGCCGGCGCTGGCGCGCACTTCCATCACGCCATCGAACATCTCCAGGATCGAGACGTCGAACGTGCCGCCGCCGAGATCGAAGACGAGGAACTGCGTTTCGCCCTGGGCATCATGCAGGCCATAGGCCAGGGCGGCAGCCGTCGGTTCGTTGAGCAGGCGCTCCACCCGCAGCCCCGCCAACTCGCCGGCAGCACGCGTGGCCTTGCGCTGTGCATCGGAAAAGTAGGCGGGAACGGTAATGATCGCCTCGGTGACCGGCACGCCGAGCGCGGCCTCGGCGTCAGCCTTCAGCGACCGCAGCACCAGGGCTGAAAGCTCTTCCGCCCGATAATCGCGGTCGCCAAGGCGAACCGTCCGCGCGCTGCCCATGTAACGCTTGAACAGGGAAGCGGTCTGCTCGGGGTGCGTCTGCAGGCGTTCGCGAGCCGCCTCACCCACCAGTACGCTGCCGTCCTGGTCGATACCGACACAGGACGGCGTGAGCACCGCGCCCAGGGCATTCGGGATGAGGCGCGGCGCGCCATCGATCCATGCCGCAACGAGGCTGTTGGTGGTGCCTAGGTCGATCCCCACAATCATGCTTGTCTGTTCCCTGGTGCGGTTCGCGCCGCCGCTCTCAGGGGCACGCCACGACGCTCCCATGGATGGGAGCGTGGCGCGTTGGAGCCCCTTACAACGCGGTCAGATTCGCGTAAGCGTAAACCAACCACTTGCTTCCGGCATCCTCGAAGTTCACCTGGAGGCGCATATGGGCGCCAGCGCCTTCGGCGCTGACCACGGTGCCTTCGCCGAACTTCGGGTGGCTGACCCGCTGGCCCAGCGCGATCGGCGAGGCTTCCACCAGCGAACTGCTGCCGCCACCACCGGCATAGCGGTCGGCGTAGGCCGGGCGCGATACCTGTACGCGGGGGCGTAGTTCGTCGATCAGTTCCGGCGGAATCTCACCCAGGAAACGGGAGGGCCGGGCCAGCATCTCCGTGCCGTGCATGCGTCGCGACTCGGCATGCGAAACGTACAGACGCTCGCGCGCACGGGTGATGCCGACGTAAGCGAGACGGCGTTCTTCCTCGAGGCGGTTGTCTTCCTCGGTGGAGCGCTGGCTCGGGAACAGGCCTTCTTCCATGCCGACGAGGAAAACGATGGGAAACTCCAGCCCCTTCGCCGAATGCAACGTCATCAGCTGCACGCAGTCGTCCCAGGCCTCCCCCTGGCCTTCACCAGCTTCGAGTGAGGCATGGGAAAGGAAAGCCGACAGTTCGTTGAGGCCGGCGTCGACGTCTTCCGGGGTCATCTCGAAGCGGCTGGCGACGTTGACCAGCTCGTCCAGGTTTTCGACGCGAGCTTCGCCATTGCCGCGCTTGTCGTTCTCGTAGAAGTCGCGCAGGCCGGTATGGAGGATGGCGTGTTCGATCTGCTCGGCAAGACTGAGCGCCGTGGGTGTTTCGTCGCTGTCGAGCCTGTCGTGGCCGCCGAAGGTGCGCGCGAGGTTGTCGACGAGGCCGATAAAGGCCTTGAGCGCATTCTTCGCGCGCCCGGCGAGGCCGCCGATGGACGCTTCCGTCAGCATGGCTTCCCACATGGAACTGCTGTCGGCACGCGCGCGTCGACGCAGTTCGTCGAGGGTGCGGTCGCCGATGCCACGCGGCGGTGTATTCACGGCGCGCTCGAAAGCGGCATCGTCATGGCGGTTCGACGCGAGGCGCAGGTAGGCCAGCGCGTCCTTGATTTCCGCGCGTTCGAAGAAGCGCAGGCCGCCGTAGACGCGGTAAGGCAGATCGCGCTGGATCAGCTGTTCTTCGAAGTTGCGCGATTGCGCATTGGAACGGTAAAGGATGGCGCAGTCACGTGCATTCCCGGTTTCCGCGATGTGCTCGCGAATGCGCTCGATCACGAAGCGTGCTTCGTCCTGCTCGTTATACGCGGCGTACAGTGCAATGCGCTCGCCTTCGCCGCCGTCTGTCCACAGATGCTTGCCGAGCCGGCCGCCGTTGCGCGAGATGACCGCGTTGGCGGCGTTGAGGATCGTCGAGGTGGAGCGGTAGTTCTGCTCCAGGCGGATCGTCTTCGCGCCGGGGAAATCGTTGAGGAACTGCTGCACGTTTTCGACCTTCGCGCCGCGCCAGCCGTAGATGGCCTGGTCGTCGTCACCGACGACGAAGGCCTGGCCCGTGCTGCCGGCGAGCACGCGGATCCACGCGTATTGCAGCGTGTTGGTGTCCTGGAACTCGTCGATCAGCAGGTAGCGCCAGCGATCCTGGTAATGCTTGAGCACCTGGGGATCTTTCAGCCATAGCTCGTGGGCACGCAGCAGCAGTTCGGCGAAATCGACCAGGCCAGCGCGCTGGCACTGCTGTTCGTACGCCTTGTAGATCTCGACGAACGTGCGCGTGACCGGATGGTCGCGATGCTCGATCGCGTCCGGTCGCTTGCCTTCGTCCTTCCAGTTGTTGATCTGCCAGCTGGCCTGGCGCGGCGGAAAGCGGGCTTCGTCCAGGCCCAGTCCCGCGACGATGCGTTTGATCAGGCGCTGCTGGTCATCCGAATCGAGTATCTGGAAACCTTCGACCAGCCCGGCCTCGCGCCAGTGGCGCCGGAGGAGGCGATGGGCGATGCCGTGGAAGGTGCCTACCGTGAGCCCTTGCGTACCACCCGGGATGATCCCGTCCAGGCGCGTGCGCATCTCACCCGCGGCCTTGTTGGTGAAGGTCACGGCGAGGATCGCCCACGGGGGCACCCGCTCGACCTGGGTCAGCCAACCGATGCGGTTGATCAGCACACGGGTCTTGCCGGAACCGGCCCCGGCGAGGATCAGATAGTGCCCGGGCGGGGCGCTGACGGCCTCGCGCTGGGCGTCGTT
>Ga0247742_10000268_pt1 | contig 44801 bp, 41 predicted proteins | sample UWRJL208509C2_FD_180944 | JGI IMG/M metagenome (GOLD analysis project Ga0247742, IMG submission 180944) | Plant litter microbial communities from Arlington Agricultural Research Station in Wisconsin, United States - UWRJ-L208-509C-2 | ecosystem: Environmental > Terrestrial > Plant litter >...
CAAATCTTCCCGGCCGATCGAAGCGTTCATGCCTCGAACCGGTAGCCTACTCATAGACTATTGCGTTGTGGTGAAAGTCACAGCACCAAGGACATGAATGTACACTTGTGCACTGAAATTATTATTCAAGCCCCTTTTCGGGGCTGTTCGGGTGCCTAAGACTGCCGCACTTTCGCTTTTCACGCCAGTCGCAGATAGTCGAAAGCGCTGTACTACTGCACCCAGCGCTGCAGAATTTGCTGTAGGTCTGTGCGTTTGAACGGCTTGGCCAGGTAATCGTTCATGCCGGCCGACAAACAGGCTTCGCGGTCGCCCTGCAAGGCGTTTGCGGTCAGCGCAATGATCGGCACATCGCTGCAACCGGGCAGTTGGCGGATCTGACGGGTGGCCTCGTAACCGTCGATGATCGGCAGCCGGCAATCCATCAGGATCGCTTCGTAGATCAGGCTTTCGGCACTGCGCACCGCTTGGGCGCCATCGGTGGCGACGCTGACGGTAAAGCCCAGGCTGCGCAGCATCGCTTCGATGACCGTCTGGTTGACCGGGTTGTCCTCCACCAGCAACACATGCCGGCCTTCCCCCAGCCCGCTGCTGGTCGCGGCCCGCGTCGCCGCTTCCGCCACCACCGGCAAACTCTGCCGGGACAGCGCCAGGGGAATCTCCAGGGTGAACACCGAGCCCAGGCCTTCCTCGCTCTGCGCACGCAGGGTGCCGCCCATACGCTCGGCCAGGGTGCGGGCAATCGGCAGCCCCAGGCCGGTGCCGCCGTAGCGCCGGGAAATCGAACTGTCCGCCTGCTGGAACGCGTTGAACATCATCTCCAGGCTGTCCGCCGGAATGCCGATGCCGCTGTCCCGCACGGTGCAGGTGAACCACAGCAGTTCCGGGTCCAGGGATTGCCACTGTGGCTCGATGGAGACCCGGCCCTGCTCGGTGAATTTCAGCGCATTGCCGATCAGGTTGACCAGCACCTGGCGAATCCGCGTCGGGTCGCCTTGCACCTGCAACGCGCGCATGTCCTCCGGCATGATCAGCTCCAGGGCCAGGCCGCGCTGCACGGCGCTGTGCTGGAACGCCTGGGCGCAACTGGCGATCAGTTCGCTCAGGTTGAACGGAATGTGCTCCAGTTCCAGCGCCGAGCGTTCGATGCGCGAGAAGTCGAGAATGTCGTTGATGACCTTCAGCAAGTGTTCGGTGGATTCGGAGGCGAGGGCGGCGTACTCGACCTGCTCCTCGGTCATCTCGGTGGTTTCCAGCAACTGCAACATCCCGAGTACGCCGTTCATGGGGGTGCGTAGTTCGTGGCTCATCATCGCCAGGAAATCGGATTTGGCGTTGTTGGCCTTTTCCGCCTCTTCGCGGGTCTGGATCAATTGCGTCATGGCCTGCTGCTGTTCGCGGCTGGCCTGCTCCAAACCGCTGGCCAGATTATTGATGTGCTGGGACAAGGCGCCCAGTTCGGCATCGTCGACGATCGGCAGCGGGGTCCTGTAGTCGCCTTGCTGGATCGCCTTCACCGCGTCGCCGATATCGCGGATCGGCTGCGCCAAACCAACCGCCAGGCGCCGGGCAATCAGGAAGGTAAACAGCAGGGCGAACAGCGCCAGGATGCCGGCCTTGAGCAGGATTTCCTGCTGGCGTTGGCTGAAGGCGTCATTGGACAGACCGACAATCACCCGTCCCAGATAATCCTCGCCGCCAGCACCGACCTTGGTCTGGGCGTCGGGCAAAAAATCGTTATTCAGCGGGATGCGTTGCAGGCGTACCGGTGCCTGGAACACTTCGACCTGCTGCGAGCGATCGTGAGCCTCCGAGGGCTGCTCGACGTACACCAGAATCCGGTTGGCGCTGTCCTGGACCTCGAGAAAGCGTACGTGGGGGGTGGCCAGCGTCGCCCTGAGCAGGCTGTCGAGCACTTCATTGTTGCCGGAAATGACGCCGTATTCGGTGGCCGGGGCCAACTGGTTGGCGATCAACTGGCCGGTGTGGTTCAACTCCTGGCGTAAATCCTGGATGCGGACAAAGGTGAAAAAACTGATCAGCAGCAAGGTCAGCAGCAGCGCCGGGCCCACCGCAATGAGTTGCGTGCGGGTCGTGATGTCCCAACGGCGGCGCAGCTTCATGGGCGGTTTTCTCCTTCGGCCAAGCGGGTCGCGAGCTCGGCTTCATCAATCGGTTCGATCCCTAATGAACGCGCGACCTGTGGATTACTCAAGACTTTGAAGTGCGCCGGGTAGTGGCTGCGGGGCCAGTTTGCGGTGGGCATGTCGAGCAGCGTGTCGAGCACGTTGAGCCAGTCGTTCTGGTCGCTGTAGCTGCTGACCAGACTGCCGGCCCGAACGAAGCTGGCATTCGGCCCCACCAACGGCACTTGTCGGGAGTAACTGCTGAGCAGCAGGTTCTTGGCGGTCTTCGGGTTGTACAGGTCGGGGTCGTCGAGGCCCAGCAGCACGTCGCTGTTGTTCAACAGGGTTTGCAGCGGCCGGCTGTCGTTGGTGTTGATCCAGGGTTCGGCGACGATTTCCAGATTGAGCGACAGCGCCGCCAATTGCAGTTCACTCAAGAGAAACTCGCTGTGATCGTCGTACAGGACGCCGATCTTGCGCACCTGCGGCATCAGGGCCTGGATCAAGCGCAATTGGCGGATCGGCGAGGGGTCACTCCAGAGCAGGGTCAAGCGCGCCGGCAGCGTCACACTCAAGTGCTGCCGGGCTTGCAGGCGACTGATGCGCAGCACTAGGGTTGGCGGGCCGGCGCTGTCTTGCAGGCGCCATTCAAAACTGGGCAGGTCGAGCAGGACCAGGCGCGTCGCCGAATCCAGCCGGGTCGGGGACGGCAAGCTGGACAGGGGCTGGAAGCGCACGTTGTCGGCGGGGCGCAATTGGCTCAGGGCCCGAGTGAAAGATTGCACGCTGGCACTGTCTTCGGCGGCCACCAGCAAAATGTCCGCCGCGTGTGCGCTCAAGCTCCACAGCCACGCACACAGCACCAGGCACACCGCGCTCAGGCGTTGGCCAAGGGTTGTAGACGGCGGTGAGAAAGCAAAACCAAAGGGCACGTCGCAGCCTGCACATCAATGAGTGCGCGCATGTTAACCGAGCCAGTCGACTTTTCCATTCACGATGCCGGCATTTTCCTGGGTTTTATTGGTCTTCTTCCTACAAGGGTCGGTAATTGACGCCGGGGCTGGCCGCCACTGGGCCGCTCCGTATAATGCCGGCATCGCCACTGGTATGGATTAACGGATTGCATATGACTGAACAGCGCCCGATCGCGGTCCTGGGAGGCGGAAGTTTTGGTACCGCCGTGGCCAACCTGCTGGCCGAGAACGGTCATCAGGTCCGGCAGTGGATGCGTGACCCCGAACAGGCCGAGGCCATCCGGGTCAATCGCGAGAACCCGCGTTACCTCAAGGGCATCAAGATTCTGCCGGCGGTGGAGCCGGTCACCGATTTACTCGCGACCCTCGATGCCTGCGACCTGTGCTTCGTGGCGCTGCCGTCCAGCGCCTTGCGCTCGGTGCTGGCGCCCCATGCCGAGCGTCTGGACGGCAAATTGCTGGTCAGCCTGACCAAGGGCATCGAAGCCCACACGTTCAAGCTGATGAGCGAAATTCTCCAGGAGGTCGCGCCCAAGGCCCGGATTGGCGTGTTGTCCGGGCCGAACCTCGCTCGGGAAATCGCCGAGCACGCGCTGACCGCCACAGTGGTCGCCAGCGAGGACGAGGAACTGTGCCAACGGGTACAAGCGGCGTTGCATGGCCGTACCTTCCGCGTCTACGCCAGCGCCGACCGCTACGGCGTGGAGTTGGGCGGGGCGCTGAAAAATGTCTACGCGATCATTGCCGGCATGGCAGTGGCGCTGGGCATGGGTGAAAACACCAAGAGCATGCTGATTACCCGGGCCTTGGCCGAGATGACCCGCTTTGCGGTGAATCAGGGCGCCAACCCGATGACCTTCCTCGGCCTGGCCGGGGTGGGCGATTTGATCGTCACCTGCTCATCGCCGAAAAGCCGCAATTACCAGGTCGGTTTTGCCCTGGGCCAGGGCCTGAGCCTGGAGGACGCCGTGACGCGTCTGGGCGAAGTCGCCGAAGGCGTCAATACCCTCAAGGTGCTCAAGGCCAAGGCGCAGGAGGCCGAGATCTACATGCCGCTGGTCGCCGGCCTGCACGCGATTCTGTTTGAAGGGCGCACGCTGGAGCAGGTGATTGAGCTGCTGATGCGCGCCGAGCCGAAAACCGACGTCGACTTTATTTCCACCAGTGGTTTCAATTGAGGAAGTGCGCCATGAACGATCCAAAGCATGAAGCCAAGTACGAATCCATCCTGCTGCGCGTGCTGTGGATGGTGATTTACCTGGTGGTCTGGCAAGTCGCGCAGTTTGTCCTCGGTGCCGTGGTCCTGGTGCAACTGGTGTATCGCTTGTTCTACGGCGCCCCGAGCCTGAGCCTGATGAATTTCGGCGACAGCCTGAGCCAGTTCCTGGCGCAGATCGGTCGCTTCGGTACCTTCCACAGTGACCAGAAACCCTGGCCGTTCGCGGATTGGCCGACGCCGCGCACCCCGGAAGGTGAAGCGCCCCACGTCGTTCCGCCAGCCGCCCATCCGGCCCGCGATGAGGAGCCCAAGCTATGAAACTCTGGGTATTGCGTCATGGAGAAGCGGAAGCCTACGGTTCCCGCCCCGATTCCGAACGTGAACTGACTGCCCACGGCCGCGAGGAAGTGCTGCGCAGCGCGGCGCAGTTGATCGGCCAGCCGGTCAGCGCGATCTACGCCAGCCCGTACCTGCGGGCGCAGCAGACCGCGCATCTGGTGCGCGAGGCCCTGGGTTTCGAGCCGGAGATTCGCACCGTTGAATGGCTGACCCCCGACAATCGCCCGCAGGCCGTGGCCGAGCAGTTGGTGTCGGTGGACCATGCGCTGCTGGTCAGCCACAACCCACTGATCGGCAATCTGCTGGGCTACCTGCAACACGGCCATGTGCAAGAGCCGGAAGCGGTGAAAACCGCTGGCCTGGCAGAACTGGAAGGTGACGAGTTGCTGGTCGGGGCGATGAAGCTCAACAGCCTCCGGCACCCCTGAACACACCCCCTTTGCGGGATGATGCCTGTGTGGTGAGGGGGCTTGCCCCGTTCGGCTGCGAAGCAGTCGTAAAACTGGAGATGCCAGCTCCCACCAGGGTTACCTGGCGCCTGATATTTTTTGTGTGAAATTAGTCAACCAAGCACTTGCTTGGTTGACTACGCTTGCTCCACAGAAAAATAACAGGAGCGCACCCCATGTCTGCCGCCATTCGTTTGCCGCTGGACGTGTTTTACGAACGCGAGGCCCGCCATCCTCGCCAACGCTTCATGGTCCAGCCGATGAATGGCGGCCAGGTTGAGACGCTGAGCTGGGCCGATGTCGGCCATCAGGCCCGCTGCGCCGCACACTGGTTGCGGGCCCGGGACCTGCCCCAAGGCAGCCACATCGCGCTGATCTCGAAGAACTGCGCGCACTGGATCATCGCCGACCTGGCGATCTGGATGGCCGGGCACGTTTCCGTGCCGTTGTACCCCAACCTCACGGCGGACACGGTCGGCCAAGTGCTGCAGCATTCGGAAGCGGCGCTGGCGTTTATCGGCAAGCTCGATGACTGGCCGAGCATGTCCCGAGGGGTGCCCGCCGACCTGCCCACCATCAGCCTGCCGCTGTGCCCCGAAGGGTCATTCGATTACAGCTGGGCCGACCTGCAACGCAGCTCGCCGATCCAGGACGACCCCAAACCCCCAGCGGAATCCCTGGCCACGATTATCTACACCTCCGGCACCACAGGTTTGCCCAAGGGCGTGATGCACAGCTTCGGCAACCTCGGCTTCGCGGCTACCCGTGGCACGCAGTTGTTCGGCCTCAATGAGTCGGACCGATTGCTGTCCTACCTGCCGCTGTGCCATGTCGCCGAACGGATGTTTGTCGAAATGGCATCGATCTACACCGGCCAAACGGTATTTTTCGCTGAAAGCCTCGACACCTTCCTCACCGACCTGCGGCGCGCACGGCCGACGGCGCTGTTCGGTGTGCCGCGCATCTGGACCAAATTCCAAATGGGCGTGTACAGCAAAATGCCGGCAAAACGCCTCGACTTCCTGCTCGGCCTGCCCTTTATTGGCAAGCGGGTCGGGCACAAAGTGTTGGCGGGATTGGGGCTGGATGCGTTGCGCGTAGCGCTGTCTGGCGCCGCGCCGGTGCCGCAGACTCTGCTGCTCTGGTACCGCAAGCTGGGCCTGGATGTACTGGAGGTCTACGGCATGACCGAAAGCTGCGGCTATTCGCACATCTGCTTGCCTGGCGACCAGAAACCCGGCTGGATCGGCAAACCCTGCCCGGAGGTCGAAGTGCGCATCGACGAGGCGGGGGAGGTCCAGGTCCGCAGCGCAGCGACCATGCTCGGCTATTTCAAGGAACCGCAGAAAACCGCCGACACGATCACCGCCGACGGCTTCCTGCGCACCGGCGACAAGGGCGAGCAGGACGCCGATGGCCGCTTGCGCCTGACCGGGCGCCTCAAGGAGATCTTCAAGACCAGCAAGGGCAAGTACGTCGCCCCGGCGCCGATCGAAAATCGCCTGGCGGTGCATTCGCGCATTGAGCAGGTGTGCGTGGTCGGCGATGGCTTGAGCGCGCCTTTGGGCTTGTGCGTGCTGTCGGCGGTGGGCTTGCAGGATGCCGGCAGCAGTGGCCGTTCGGGGCTGCATTCGAGCCTGGAAAAGTTGCTGGAGGAGGTCAACGGCGCACTGGACAAGCACGAGCGTCTGCGCCGTCTGGTGGTGGTCAAGGACAGTTGGGCGGTGGAAAACGGCTTCCTGACGCCGACCTTGAAGATCAAGCGCAACGTGATCGAAGCCACTTACGGCGCGCGATTCGAAGAATGGAGCGAGCGCAGTGAAGCCGTGCTGTGGCAGGATTGAGGCCTGATAAAACCAACAAAAGGAAACCCGGCAAATGAGTCTGTGGCGCACCACTCCCAATATCGAGCAATTGAACGCGATCCAGAAAAACACCATCGGCGAAGTGCTGGATATTCGCTTCGAGCATTACGACGAAGAGTCCCTGACCGCGAGCATGGTCATCGACCATCGCACCCATCAGCCCTACGGTTTGCTGCACGGTGGCGCCTCGGTGGTGCTGGCCGAATCCGTCGGTTCCATGGCCAGCTACCTGTGCATCGACGCCAGCAAGTTCTATTGTGTGGGCCTGGAAATCAATGCCAACCACTTGCGCGGCCTGCGCAGCGGGCGGGTGACAGCGGTGGCCAAGCCGATTCACATCGGCCGTACCACCCACGTCTGGGACATTCGCCTGACCAGCGATGAAGGCAAGGCCAGTTGCGTGTCGCGCCTGACCATGGCGGTGGTGCCGCTGGGTGAAAATCCACCGGCCCGTTGAGTCCGTTATAACCACGGCCGACCTGTCACCCTTCCTGGCCGATACGGTCATTGCCGTGGGCCCGGGTCTTACGGACAATCAACACCTGTTTTGCTTTTGGATTGGCCGGTATGTCGCAACAGATCTTTTTCGCCCACGCCAACGGGTTTCCGTCGGGCACCTACGGTAAGTTGTTCGCTGCGCTGGCGCCGGAATATCAGGTGGCGCACCTGCAACAGCATGCCCACGACCCGCGTTTCCCTGCGGACGACAACTGGTACAACCTGGTGGACGAACTGATCCACCATGTACAGCAGCAGTCGGAACCGGTGTGGGGCGTCGGCCATTCCTTTGGCGGCGTCCTGCACCTGCACGCCGCTTTGCGTTGCCCGGAGTTGTATCGCGGGGTGGTGATGCTCGATTCGCCGGTGCTGACCCGCGCCGATCAATGGGTCATTCGCGCGGCCAAGCGTTTCGGCTTGATTGATCGTTTGACTCCCGCCGGGCGCACTCTCGGCCGCCGTGAAGAATTCGCCGACCTGGAAACAGCGCGCCAGTACTTTTCCGGCAAGAGCCTGTTCCGTGCGTTCGATCCGGACTGCCTCGACGCCTACCTGCAACACGGTCTGCACCAGGTCGGTGACCGCTTGCGCTTGCGCTTCGATCCGGCCACCGAGATCAGCATCTTTCGCGGCGTTCCCCACACCAGTCCGGGCCGTGCGCGGGAACTGAAAGTGCCGCTGGCGGTGGTGCGCGGCCGGCAAAGCCGGGTGGTGATGCGTCACCATGCGGCCGGGGTCGGGCGCATGGCCCAGGGTGAATCCCTGACCATGCCCGGCGGCCATATGTTTCCCCTCGAACGCCCGCAAGACACCGCCACCCTGTTGAAGAACCTGTTCAACCGTTGGCAGGGTCGCCGTCAACAGGACATCGCATGAGCACCGCCGTCGAAGAAGTTCGCCTGAGCTTGCCGCACATCGAATTGGCGGCGCACTTGTTCGGGCCCGAAGAGGGCCTGCCGGTAATTGCCCTGCACGGCTGGCTGGACAACGCCAACAGTTTTGCGCGCCTGGCGCCGAAGCTTAAAGGTTTGCGCGTGGTCGCCCTGGACATGGCCGGGCACGGGCATTCCGGGCACCGGCCGCTGGGCGCCGGTTATGCGCTGTGGGATTACGCCCACGACGTGTTGCAGGTCGCCGAGCAAATGGGCTTTAAGCGATTTGCCCTGCTCGGGCATTCCATGGGCGCCATTGTTTCCGTGGTCCTGGCCGGGGCCTTGCCGGAACGAGTCACGCACCTGGCGTTGATCGACGGCGTGGTGCCGCCGACCGCCTCCCACGACAACGCCGCCGAACGCATGGGCATGGCCCTGCAAGCGCAACTCGACCTGCAAGACAAACGCAAACCGGTCTACGCCAACCTCGACCGTGCCATCGAAGCGCGGATGAAGGGCTTGGTGGCGGTCAGTCGCGAGGCCGCTGAACTGCTCGGGCAGCGGGGATTGATGCCGGTCGCCGGGGGTTACACCTGGCGCACGGACAGCCGTCTGACCCTGGCGTCGCCGCTGCGTCTGTCGGATGAACAGGCGATGTCCTTCGTCCAGCGCATCACTTGTCCTACGAAGCTGGTGGTGGCGGCCGACGGCATGCTGGCCAAGCACACCGAGTTACTGGAGCGTCTACCCTTTAGCCGGGAACAGCTGCCGGGTGGCCATCATTTGCACCTGAACGACGAGCCGGGCGCCGACCTTGTAGCAGACTGTTTCAATCGGTTCTTCGCCGTTCCTTGACTTGAGCGGGGCAACTGTCGAGGCTGGGCGGGTTGAAAAGGGAGACAACCATGATCGATCTCTACACGGCAGCGACGCCCGATGTCCGACTTCCGGTCATTATTTCGCGTGGCATGAAGCTGCCGCCGTACCGCAATGACGCCCGCCTTATCCGAAGCACCCAGGCCCTGTTGATCCGATGAGCCGCCTTATGCGCTCCATCAGTCTGCTGGCCTTGTGTTGTTTCAGTCCCTGGTTGTTCGCCGCCGACGTGCCCGGTAGCCAGGATTTGCCTCTGGTGCCAAGGCTGGCCGATGCGCAAATCGTCGACTATCGCCCGGCGGTCGAGCTGGAGCGGATTTACCCGCTGGGCTCGATTCGCAAGATCAGCGGCCAGTTGCGCTTCGACGGCCAGGTCGGCGCCCGTGGCCAGACCACGTCGGTAACCTACGAGTTGCCGCCCGAACATTCCTCCACCGAAGCCTTCACCGCCGCCCGGGAAGCCTTGCAGAAGCAGGGCGCCGAACTGTTGTTCTGGTGCCAGGCGCGGGATTGCGGCGAAAGCAGCCTGTGGGCCAACGACGTGTTCGGCAACGCCAAGCTCTACGGCTCCGATGAGCAGCAAGCCTATCTGTTGCTGCGCCTCGCCGCGCCCAAGGACAACACCCTGGTCGCGCTCTACAGCATTACCCGTGGTAATCGAAAAGCTTACTTACATGTGGAGCAGTTCGAAGCCGCGACCCCACTGGGCGATCTGTTGCCCACCTCGGCGACCCTGCTGCGCCAACTCAAAAGTACCGGCGAACTGGACCTGCCGAAACTTGCCGACGACCCGGACGACACTTGGCTGCGCCTGATTTCCCGTGGCCTCAACCTCGACACTACCTTGCGCGTGAGCGTCTCCGGCAGCCATGCCGAAGCCTGGCGCCAAGCCTTGATTGGTCAGGGTGTGCGAGCGGCGCGGATGGAGACCGGTGCGGTTGATGGCGCTGGCCTGCGCATCGAACTGTTGCGATAAGCTTCATTGGGCGAACGGGATCGCACCGTTCGCCTACTCTTTGTCCGATGATTCTGTTCGAGATGGCTCATGCTCAATAATGATCGACTGTTGGTGCAGATCCTGCTCCTGGTGCTGTTTGGCGCGAGCTTCTGGGTCATGGCGCCGTTTTGGTCGGCGCTGTTCTGGGGCGCGGTATTGGCGTTCGCCAGTTGGCCGCTAATGCGTTTGTTGACCCGTTGGCTCAATGGTCGCGAGTCCCTGGCGGCGGCGTTGCTCACCGTGGGCTGGATGGTGTTGGTGGCCGCGCCGCTGGTGTGGCTGGGTTTCAATCTGGCCGATCACGTGCGCGACGCCACCGCGTTCATCAAGGATGTGCAGATGGACGGCCTGCCGGAAGCGCCTGCCTGGCTGGGCAGTCTGCCTTTGGTGGGCGAGCGGTTGGTGGGGATCTGGAACAGCATCGATCAGCAGGGTGCGGCGATGATGCTCGCGGTCAAGCCTTACCTGGGGCAGGTCGGCAATTGGTTGCTGGCGCGCAGCGCGCAGATCGGCGGCGGTATCCTCGAGCTGACCCTGAGCATCGTCTTCGTGTTTTTCTTCTACCGCGACGGCCCGCGCCTGGCGCATTTCGTTCATCGGCTGTTGGAGCGGCTGATCGGTGACCGTGCGGGCTATTACATCGAATTGGTGGCGGGCACGGTGCAGCGGGTAGTCAACGGGGTGATCGGCACTGCCGCCGCCCAGGCCGTGCTGGCGCTGATTGGCTTCCTGATTGCCGGCGTGCCCGGTGCGTTGGTGTTGGGCATCGTGACCTTCCTGCTCAGTCTGATTCCGATGGGCCCGCCGCTGGTGTGGATTCCGGCCACGGCGTGGCTGGCCTGGAAAGGTGAATACGGGATGGCGGTGTTCCTGGGCATTTGGGGGACGTTCATCATCAGTGGCGTGGATAACGTGCTGAAGCCTTATCTGATCAGCCGCGGCGGGAATTTGCCGTTGGTGATTGTGTTGTTGGGGGTATTTGGCGGCTTGATTGCGTTTGGGTTTATCGGGTTGTTCATCGGGCCGACGTTGTTGGCGGTGGCGTACAGTTTGTTGACGGATTGGAGTAAGAGTCAGGCTCGGGTCGAGAGGCCTTGAGTGGGGTGGGTTTTGATTGGGGGGACGAGGTGGCCAAGGCCTAGTAGCCCACCCGGCAGTCCCGAATGTGCCCAAATCCCTGTGGGAGCTGGCTTGCCAGCGAAGGCGTCCTGACAGACGACCTGGCTGTTGTTGACGGAGTACATATCCGTTTCTGCGGTAACGGCTACTTATGGTTTCGCCCTTACGGCGCCTTACTTTGGCAAACGCCCCAAAGTAAGCAAAGGTCTCGCCCCACGCGTTCGGCCCCTCGCTAAGGCTCGGGGTTCCTTCGCTCCGGCATCCATCCGGGGGCATCGCCCTCCGGTTGGCTTCGCTGGCACCTACATGCGATGAGCCCGACTGCGTCGTGCGGCGCTGCGCGCCAATCCCCGGATGAATGCCTGCACTCAGCCTTCCGACGGGGCGGGTGGATCAAAAGCCAGATCAAGATCAAAAGCGCGGCGAGCTGACACTCGACCTGTTGGGTGTACGCAATCATTTGTGAATGTCGCCAATTCCTGTGTGAACGCAGGGCTCAGGCCCGTGGCAACCGAATCAGCGCCGTCAATCCGCCCCCGGGCGTGTCCTCCAGGCTCAGGTTTCCGCCCAGGCGTTCCGCCGCTTCCCGGGCGATGGTCATGCCCAGGCCGACGCCGCCGGAGTTGCGGTTGCGTGAGCCTTCCAGCCGAAAGAAGGGTTCGAACACCGCTTCGCGTTTGTCCGCGGCGATGCCCGGGCCGTGGTCGATCACGCGGATCAGCAGTTGTTCGCGGCTGTCCTCCAGGGTGATCAGCGCTTCGCCCGCATAGCGCAAGGCGTTGTCCATCAAATTGTTGAGGCACGAACGTAACGCCATGGGCTGCACCTGCAACGGCGCGCAATGGCCGCTGGCCTGGACGTCAGCGCCCTGGTCCTGGGCGTTTTCGCTCATGGACTCGACCAGCGCCTGCACGTCCATCCACTGCCGGGCTTCGCTGGTGCGCTGTTCGTGCAGGTAGGTCAGGGTGGCGTCGAGCATGGTGATCATGTCGTCGAGGTCCTGGCGCATCTGCCCTTGCAGTTTGCCGTCCTCGATCTGTTCCAGACGCAATTTCAGACGCGACAGCGGCGTGCGCAGGTCGTGGGAGACCGCGCCGAGCATGCGCGAGCGTTGTTGCACTTGTTCGCGGATGCGTTGCTGCATCAGGTTGAAGGTGTGGGCGGCTTGTCGCGCTTCCCGGGGGCCGGATTCGTCCAGCGGCGGGCTGTCGAGGTTTTCACTCAAGCGTTCGGCGGCGTCGCTCAGGCGCTGGATCGGTCGGCTCAATAACTTGGCGCCGTACCAGGCCGCGATGATCAGCGAGACCAATTGAAACGTCAGCGGCACCAGGGGGCCGCCAAACCAGGGGCGCGGTGGGCGCCCTTCAAAGCGTGGATCGAAGGGCGCGCGCTGGCCGTCAGCCTGCTCGGTGAAACCCGGTGGCGGCGGCGGAGGCGGTGGTGGGCCGTAGTGGTGAAACCAGAAAAACGCCAGCAAGTGCGCCAGCACAATCGCCACCAGCAGCACGCCAAACAGGCGGCCAAACAGCGTGTCCAGGCGCAAACGCATCAGCCAATGTCTCGCGCGTCAAACAGGTAACCCTCGCCGCGCACGGTCTTGATCAACTGCGGGGCCTTGGGATCGTCGCCGAGTTTCTGCCGCAGGCGCGAGACCAGCAAGTCGATGCTGCGGTCGAAGGCTTCGATGGAGCGGCCCCGGGCGGCGTCGAGCAACTGCTCGCGGCTGAGGACCCGGCGCGGGCGTTCGATAAACACCCACAGCAGGCGGAATTCGGCGTTGGACAACGGCACCACCAGGCCATCGTCGGCGATCAATTGGCGCAACACGCTGTTCAGGCGCCAGTTGTCGAAGCGAATATTCGCACGCTGTTCGGTGCGGTCGTCGCGCACCCGGCGCAGAATCGTCTGAATCCGCGCCACCAGCTCCCGGGGTTCGAAAGGCTTGGCCATGTAGTCATCGGCGCCCAGTTCCAGGCCGATGATGCGGTCGGTGGGTTCGCAGCGGGCGGTGAGCATCAGGATCGGAATGTCTGACTCGGCGCGCAACCAGCGGCACAGTGACAAACCGTCTTCGCCGGGCAGCATCAGGTCGAGCACGACCACGTCGTAATGTTCGGCCAGCAACGCCTGGCGCATGGCGGTGCCGTCGGTGACGCCGCTGGCGTGGATGTTGAAACGGGCCAGGTAGTCGATCAGCAGTTCGCGGATCGGCAGGTCGTCGTCGACGATCAGCGCACGAACGTTCCAGCGTTTGTCATCGCCTGGGGTTTTCGATTCGTCGTTCAAGGGCGTCGGTGTCGTTTGCATGCGTGGTTCATCTGCCTGTCAGGCTGCCAACCACAAAGATGGGCGGCGGGGTGGTGGCTTCAGCATAGGCGTCCGGCCGTTGGGCGGGAAGTGCTGCGGGACTGTTGCGGCTGGCGAGGGTAGCGCGGCGGCGTGTTGCGGGCGTGTCGGAAGTGTATCGACCTCGACACAATGGCCTTGCGGTCTAGGCTTGGCGCAGGGCGGCGGACGATTTACCGATCATCGGGTCCCGCAGCGCCGCTGGTTCCGCTACAATGCGCGCCGATTTCGACTTGCCTGAGAGCCCACTCATGTCCGCCTGCCAGACTCCTATCATCGTCGCCCTGGATTACCCCACCCGTGACGCCGCACTGAAGCTGGCCGATCAACTGGACCCGAAGCTGTGCCGGGTCAAAGTCGGCAAGGAGCTGTTCACCAGCAGCGCCTCGGGGATCGTCGAAACCTTGCGCGACAAGGGCTTCGAAGTGTTCCTCGACCTGAAATTCCACGACATTCCGAACACCACCGCGATGGCGGTCAAGGCCGCGGCGGAAATGGGCGTGTGGATGGTCAACGTGCATTGTTCCGGTGGCTTGCGGATGATGGCCGCGTGCCGTGAAGTGCTCGACCAGCGCAACGGTCCGAAACCGCTGTTGATCGGCGTGACCGTGCTGACCAGCATGGAGCGCGAGGACTTGGCCGCCATTGGCCTGGACATCGAGCCGCAGGAGCAAGTGCTGCGCCTGGCCGCCCTGGCAGAAAAAGCCGGGATGGATGGCCTGGTTTGCTCGGCCCTCGAAGCCCAGGCATTGAAAGCCGCGCATCCCTCGCTGCAACTGGTGACCCCGGGGATTCGTCCGGCGGGCAGTGCCCAGGACGACCAACGCCGTATCCTGACCCCGCGCCAGGCGCTGGATGCCGGTTCCGACTACCTGGTGATCGGCCGTCCAATCAGCCAAGCGAAGAACCCGGCCCAGGCGTTGGCGGATGTGGTCGCTGAAATCGCCTAAACACCGCTAAATCTGTGGGAGCGAGCCTGCTTGCTCCCGCAGTGGTTTTTTGCAGTTATCAGATTTTCAGCACCAACTTCCCGAAATTCTCGCCGCTGAACAACTTGGTCAGCGTCTCCGGGAACGTCTCCAGTCCGTCGACGATGTCCTCCTTGCTCTTGAGTTGCCCCTTGGCCATCCAGCCGGCCATTTCTTGCCCGGCGGCGGCGAACTGCGTGGCGTAGTCCATCACCACGAAGCCCTCCATCCGGGCGCGGTTGACCAGCAGTGACAGGTAGTTCGCCGGGCCTTTGACCGCTTCTTTATTGTTGTACTGGCTGATGGCGCCGCAGATCACCACCCGCGCTTTCATCGCCAGTCGGCTCAACACGGCATCGAGAATGTCGCCGCCGACGTTATCGAAATACACATCGACGCCTTTCGGGCATTCGCGCTTGAGGCCGGCGATGACGTCTTCGTTCTTGTAGTCGATGACGCCGTCGAACCCCAGCTCATCGATCAGGAACTTGCACTTGTCGGCGCCTCCCGCGATGCCAACGACCCGGCAGCCTTTGATCTTGGCAATCTGCCCGGCGATGCTGCCCACCGCGCCAGCCGCGCCGGACAGCACCACGGTGTCGCCGGCTTTTGGCGCGCCGACATCGAGCAGCGCGAAGTAGGCGGTCATGCCGGTCATGCCCAGTGCCGACAAGTAGCGCGGCAGCGGCGCCAGTTTCGGGTCGACCTTGTAGAAACCGCGCGGCTCGCCAAGGAAGTAATCCTGCACACCCAGGGCACCGTTGACGTAGTCCCCCACGGCAAAGCCCGGGTTATTCGACGCGATGACTTGGCCGACACCCAACGCGCGCATGACTTCACCGAGGCCGACCGGTGGGATGTAGGACTTGCCTTCGTTCATCCAGCCACGCATGGCCGGGTCCAGCGACAGATACTCGTTCTTGACCAGGATCTGCCCCGTGGCCGGCTCGCCGACCGGTACTTCCTGATAAGTGAAGGTTTCGCGGGTCGCCGGGCCCACGGGGCGTTTGGCGAGCAGGAACTGGCGATTGGTCTGGGCGGTCATGGCGCAGGCACTCAAGATGAATGAAGCCTTGTAGATAGTCGCTCATGGGCAATGTCGCAAGGTGGGCTGATGCGGCGAATGCAGCCCGATCCAGTGCAGTGATGGTACGGCCCTGTGTTTTATCACTGGCAGTCATGGGCCCTTAACTCGCGCTTGGATAGTGCTGCCGCGCGGGCGGCGCCTGTCGCTAGACTGCCAGCACACGATCCCCCGTACCTCCGAGGACATAACAATGAGCATGACGTTTTCTGGCCAAGTGGCCGTGGTGACCGGCGCCGCTGCGGGCATTGGCCGTGCGACGGCCCAGGCGTTTGCCGCCGAAGGCTTGAAAGTGGTGGTGTCGGATCTGGATGCGGCGGGGGGCGAGGGCACCGTGGCGCTGATTCGTGACGCGGGCGGTGAGGCGACGTTCGTGCGGTGCAACGTGACCCAGGAAAGCGAAGTGCAGCATCTGATGGCGCAGGTGATCGACACCTATGGCCGTCTCGACTATGCCTTTAACAACGCGGGCATTGAAATTGAAAAGGGCAAGCTGCCCGAAGGCACGATGGACGAGTTCGACGCGATCATCGGCGTCAACGTCAAGGGCGTCTGGCTGTGCATGAAGTATCAGCTGCCGCTGCTGCTGGCCCAGGGCGGCGGTGCCATCGTCAACACTGCGTCGGTGGCGGGTCTGGGCGCGGCGCCGAAGATGAGCATCTACGCAGCCTCCAAACACGCGGTGATTGGCCTGACCAAGTCGGCGGCGATCGAATATGCGAAGAAAAAGATTCGGGTGAACGCCGTTTGCCCGGCGGTGATCGACACCGACATGTTCCGCCGCGCCTATGAAGCCGACCCGAAGAAAGGCGAGTTCGCCAATGCCATGCACCCGGTGGGTCGTATCGGCAAGGTCGAGGAAATTGCCAGCGCCGTGCTGTACCTGTGCAGCGACGGTGCGTCATTCACCACCGGTCATTCCTTGGCGGTGGACGGCGGAGTGACGGCTTTCTGAAGTCTGAATCGTCTTTCGGTGTCAGAAGAAACCCACGCTTGCGTGGGTTTTTTTTCGGGTGCGGAATTCAGGCCGTTTTGTTGCTCCTGGATTGTGTTTCAAAGGGTTAGAACGGCGGTTTTTGACGGCGTTGTCGCACATCGTTTTCGCCACGCCTGTGATTAACTGTTTTCAGCAAAAACAGTCAGGAGTTTGCGTGCTCATGGAGTTGAGAATCGATCGACAGGCCCTGGTGCCGGTCGTCCAGCAAGTCGTCGACGCCGTCGCCGGATGGATTCGCCAAGCGGACTTGGCACCAGGAACCCGCTTGCCCTCTACACGGGCCTTGGCGCGGGACAATCTGTTAAGTCAGTCCAGTGTGATCGAGGCGTATGAGCGGCTGATCGCCCAGGGGCTGTTGGCGGTCAAGCATGGCTCAGGCTTCTTCGTCGCCGCGCCGCTGCCTTCCAGCGCGTGTGACTGCGAAGCGGTGTGGCTCGACGGCCTGCAACCCGAGCGTATCGACCCTGCCCAGGCGTTGCACGGTGCGCTGAAACTGGGCTGCGGGAGCCTGCCGGAAAGCTGGCGGGAGACCGACGACCTGAGCTATGCCATTCGCCAAGTGACCCGTACCGACATGGCCGGGTTGTTCAGCTATGGCACGCCGCTGGGGCTGCCGGCCCTGCGCCAGCAAATCCTCAGGCGCTTGAAACTGCTCGAGATCCAGACCAGTGAGGAGTGCATTCTCAGCACGGCGGGCGCAAGCCAGGCGTTGGACCTGGTGGTCCGTACGCTGCTCAAGCCTGGCGACTGCGTGGTGGTCGAGAGTCCGGGTTATGCGCCGTTGTTCGACTTGCTGCGGCTGCACGGGGTGCGGATGCTCGAAGTACCGCGCACGACCCGGGGGCCGAATACCGAGATTCTTGAGGCCCTGTTGTTGTCGCATCGGCCCAAGGCCCTGTTTATCAACAGCTTCTTTCACAATCCCACCGGCAGCAACCTGGTGCCATCCGTGGCCAGGCGTGTGCTGGCCTTGGCCAGGGACTATCAAGTGCTGGTGATCGAGGACGATGTGTACGCCGACCTCCACAGCCTCGGCGGCGCCCGGCTGGCGGCGATCCCGAGCGAGACATCGGTGATCTACATCGGCAGTTTTTCGAAAACGCTCAGCAGCTCTCTTCGCGTCGGCTTCGTCGTGGCGCAACCCGACGTGGTCGCCCGCCTGGCCGAGGTGAAGATGGTCAGCAGCATGGGCGCTTCAAGGTTTTGCGAAGCGGTGCTGGCCAATCTGCTGGCGAACGGTGCCTACCGCAAACTGGTGCAGCGGCAACGGCAGCGCCTGGGTCGGCATCGGGCACAGCTGTTGCAAGCGTTGGAGGAAGCCGACTGGGAAGTCTTCGGCAAGCCGAGCGGTGGCCTGTTTATCTGGGCGCGGGCGAGAGGGACCCATCACTCACAGCTACGGCGATTGGCCCGGGACTGCGATGTGCAATTGTCTTCCCCGGGCGCATTCAGTCCGTCGGGGGAGGGCGGTGACTGGTTGCGGATCAACGTGGCGTTCGGCAGTGATCCGCGGGCGTTGGCGTTCTTTCAGGGCACGGTTCCGGATCGACCTCGAATGTTCTGAAAACGACGAGGGCGTAGCTTTTTGCCATTATTCCGACGCCAAAGACTTGTGCTGAACGGCGCACCGTTGCGACTCTGCATTAATACAGAATGGTCTTGCTGCCATTGGGCATCTGAAGGGGGTTACGCGCAATGAATTCGGCCGTGCAAGGACGTTTTGCCAACCTCGGTATGGCGAAAAAAATGGGGATCGGATTTGCGCTGGTCCTGTTGTTGACCGCCCTGGTGGCCGCGATCGGCGTTTGGTCCTTGCAGACCATCAGCCACCGCTTCGAAGGCCTCAAGCAGATGTCGTCGCTCAACACCGGGCTGCTCAAGGTCCGACTGCTGGAGCAGGACTACGCGTTGCACAGCGATCCGAAAACCGTGGAGGCCTTGCACGCCGGTGTCGATGCCCTGGTCGCGCTGGCCGACCAGCTCAAGGGGCAGTCGGTGGCCAACGTGCCGGTGATGAATGATGTTCAGCAATCCCTGGCGGCATATCGCAAGGCGTTCGACGAGTTCGTTGAACTGACCCAGAGCAAGGACCTGGCACTGGAAATGGCCAGTTGGTCAGTGTCCAGCGTGGCAAATAACCTCGATGTGTTGCAGGCGGGCCTGGCAGATGACGGTGCCTACACCCTGAAGACGTCCGAAGGTAAGGACGGCGCGGACTTCATCGAGCAGGCCAATCAGGTCAGCCAGGTTTCGCGCCTGATGCTGCAAGCCATGAATGAAGCCCGGGTGCGCTTGGACCAGAGCCGCAAGGGCGGCGACGACAACGCTGCCCAGGGCAAGATCGAACAGGCCGATCAGGCATTGGCGCAAGCCGAACAACTGAAAACCTCGATCAAGGACGCCGGTTACCAAACCGTGCTCAACGAAGTGGCGGGCCATATCGCCAGCTTCAGCGAAAAACTCACCGAATACACCGGCCTGCTGGAGCAGGAGAAGAAGGTGTACCTGCAATTGCACGAGCGCGCTGCTCAAGTGATGGATCGGGTCGACCAGGCTTACGGCGCCGAAGACCAGTCGATGCTGGCGGAACTGAAGAAAAACTCACTGCTGATCATCGGTTCGTCGGCGTTGGCGCTGCTGGTCGGTTTGCTGGCCGCCTGGGTGATTACCCGGTTGATCGTCGCGCCATTGCGCCGGGTGATCGGCGTGGCGCAACAGATTGCCGCAGGCGACCTCAGTGCCACCATCGAGGTCACCCGCCAGGATGAAATCGGGCAGTTGATGCAGGCGATGCACCAGATGGGCGCCGGACTGAGCCTGATTGTCAGTGGCCTGCAATCGGGTATCGAGCAGTTGGCCAGTTCCGCTCAATCACTGTCGGCGGTGACCGAACAGACCAACCTGGAAGTCAGCAGCCAGAAAGAGGAAACGGAGCAGGTCGCCACGGCGATGAACCAGATGACGGCCACGGTGCACGACGTCGCACGCAACGCCGAGGAAGCGGCCATGGCGGCGCAGACTGCGGATGGCAAGGTCGAAGATGGTCAGCAAGTGGTGCGCCAGAGCATGGCGCGTATCGAGCAGTTGGCCGATTCGGCGACGTCTGCCAGTACCAGCATCGAAAGCCTCAGTGCGGAAATCCAGAACATCGGCACCGTGTTGAGCGTGATCAAAAGTGTCGCCGAGCAGACCAACCTGTTGGCCCTCAATGCCGCAATCGAAGCGGCGCGAGCGGGGGAACAGGGCCGGGGCTTTGCGGTGGTGGCCGACGAAGTGCGCGCGCTGGCCAAGCGTACGCAGCAATCTACCGAGGAAATCGAACGGCTGGTCAGCGCGTTGCGCTCGGCGGCGCACTCCTCGGTGCAGCAGATCCAGAACAGCGGCGAGTTGGTCAAGCTGGCGGTGGCCGATGCCCTGCAGACCGAGAGTGCGCTGGGCAGTATTGCGGCGGCGGTGTCGTTGATCCAGCAGATGAACCAGCAGATTGCCGCAGCGGCCGAGGAGCAGAGTTCGGTGGCTGAGGAAATCAACCGCAGCGTGACCAGTATTCGAGCGAGTGCCGATCAGTCGTCGCTGGCGATGCAGGGTAATGCGGCGTCGAGTATTGAGCTGGCGCAGTTGGGCGTGGAGCTTAAGGGCATGGTCGGGCACTTCAGGCTCTAGATTCTGGAGCGGCAAGGCAATCCTTTTCCCTGCTTGATCGTTGGAGCGAGCCTGCTCGCGAAGGGGCCGGTCCTGGCGTGTTTCGGTTGAAGATTGCGCCACGTCTCAAATTCAGCAAACCCCAGGCAAAAAAAAGCCACCGGTTCCGGTGGCTGTTCTCGATCAGTCCGATCAGTCGTAGACGACTTTCTTTTTCCAGTCCGCATCGGCCTCGACGTCTTTGAGGCCGGTGGTCAGCTGGTTGACTTCGCCTTCCGCCGGGGCAGTCTTGTCCATGACCTGGGCGTTAGCGCGGGCCAAGAGTTTTTCCAGGTATTCCAGTTGTTCGCTGTAGATCTGCGGTTCCTGCTGTTTGCGCAGGTACTGCACGCCACGTTCGAACGCCAGGCGGGCCTGGCCGGGCTGGTTCTGTTGCAGGCATTGCTGGCCGAGGTTGTTGAAGAACTCGATGTGCAGCAGCACCAGGATATGGCGGACCTCGCGAATCCAGCGCTTGGCTTCGGTCGGTTGCAGGAAACCGTCTTGGGCGGCTCGGGTGATTTGTCCGTGCAGGGCTTCGAGCAGGAAGCGCACGTCCTTGGCCTTGGCTTCGGTCTGGATCGGCGCCGGTGGATTGTTGACCGGGATCGATTCGCCCTGGGCTGCCAATGTCGACAGTTCGGTGATCCGTGCCTTGAGGTTGGCGCTGGATTTTTCCAGGTTGAGCAGGCGCTGGCAGACGTTCAGCTCCAGGCGGGTCAGCAACAGCTTGAGCGCTGGTGTCATCAGCTGGCCGGGGAAGGTCTCGGTGATTTCGCCGCAGCGGCGCAAGCGATCGTTGAGTTCAACCTTGGCGCGGGCCCTTTCCAGTTTGTTGTTTTCCACTACATGGTTCATGTAGCCAATGGCGATCAATAGTGCGATCCCGGCTACGACTAGCAGGGTGATCATGAGTGGTGTCACCGGTAAGACCTCTTGATAGGGTTCACGTGCGAGTGTAGTGGCTTGGCATTTGGCCGCATAGCGCCGCTCGACGCGTCGATTCGTTTGGGCCTTTGCCTGTATCGGCCGCAATCCCGCTTATATAAGGAGGCGCGTGCATATGTACACAATGCCATCATTCCCTGAAGGCGGACTATAACCGCTTGGCGGGTGCCGGAATATAGGCGCCAATGCCCGGGCGGCGGAAATGCCGGAAATCCGCTGAAAAGCGCGGCGAAGTCATTGATTTAAATAAATTAATATCTGGGGGTTGACGACCCCTCAATCCATCCATAGAATGCGCGCCACTTACAGCGTAAAGCACACAGCGGAACGCGGTAGGGAGTGAATGTTGTACGTGTGTCCCCTTCGTCTAGTGGCCTAGGACACCGCCCTTTCACGGCGGTAACAGGGGTTCGAGTCCCCTAGGGGACGCCAATGCGGGAATAGCTCAGTTGGTAGAGCACGACCTTGCCAAGGTCGGGGTCGCGAGTTCGAGTCTCGTTTCCCGCTCCAATTTTAAACAACCTTGCTTTCGAGCGCGGTTGAGTGAAACCAGGACTCCATCTCAGGATGTGGATCTGGGCACTGGAACACACACCATGTGATCCAGTTAGCGTGTCCCCTTCGTCTAGTGGCCTAGGACACCGCCCTTTCACGGCGGTAACAGGGGTTCGAGTCCCCTAGGGGACGCCATTTGCGGGAATAGCTCAGTTGGTAGAGCACGACCTTGCCAAGGTCGGGGTCGCGAGTTCGAGTCTCGTTTCCCGCTCCAAATTCTCAAAAACGCCGCTCACTGAGCGGCGTTTTTGTGTGTGCGTCATTTGTGGACACGCCCATGAAAAAGGCCCGCCAGTCTGACTGAGCGGGCCTTTTGGGTGATGGGCGAGCTACCCCGGATCGATTGCCGGCGGGCCAGCGGCTTCGCCTTCCTCAGTTCACTTGGTAGTGCACGGACAGCGTGCCTTTTTTCTGAGCCAGGGAAGCGATGGTGACTGCGCCCAGGTCCTTCAGGCTTTTGACGTGCGTGCCGCCACAGCCGAAGGCGGGTAACTGGCCGAAAGCGATTTCCCGAGCACCTTCGCGCAGGGATGTCAGGCGCGGAAAGTCGTCGGCGATCCATTGATCAATGCCGGTTTGCAGCGTCGCGGCATCAACCTCCTCTGCGGCGTCACCCGGCTTGAATTGCACCCGGCCCTCGTCGGGCCAGTGATGCGCCTTGATCGGCATCCAGCCCAAGGCTTGCACGAAATGGCCGATCAGGTGGCCGGCTGAATGCATGCGTGTGTTGAACTGGCGCTGCCGCTCATCGACGCGGATGGAAATCATGCCGAGCCTGACCGGTTTGTCGACGAAATGCAGGATCCGCCCAGGTTCCTGTACCACCCGCAATACTTGGCTTTCGCCCATCCAGCCGGTGTCCGAGGGCTGCCCGCCACCCTGGGGATGGAACAGCGTGGCCCGCAGTACCACGACAAATTCGTGTTCTTGAGGCGTGCACTCAAGGACTTCGACATCAGCCTTGAGGTCATCACTGTGGAAATAGAGGCGAAGGGTCATGGCGCAAACTCGGATTAGCGGTTCAGTTTTTTATTATATGGATGGTCAGGGTGCGTGATAATCCGCTCAAATTTCAAAGGACTTGTGCTTCATGAGCATCAATCTACCGTTATCCCTGCTAGGAGAAATGGTGATTTTCGTCAGGGTGGTCGAGACCGGCAGCTTCTCCGAAGCCGCGCGGCAGCTGGGTACGTCACCCTCGGCGGTGAGTCGCAGCATCTCGCGCCTGGAAAAAGCTCTGGCGACCCGTTTGTTACAGCGCACCACGCGCAAATTGCGCCTGAGCGATGGCGGGGAAGAGGTGTTCAAGCGTTGCCAGGACATGGTCAGCGCGGCGCGTTCGGTGATGGAGATCAGCGGCCAGTTTACGGATGAAGCCGAGGGCCTGGTGCGGATCAGTGTGCCGAAAGCGGTGGGGCGTTTCGTGATTCATCCGCACATGCCGGAGTTTCTGCGGCGCTACCCGAAAGTCGACGTGGAACTGGTGCTTGAGGATCGGCAGGTGGATCTGATCGACGATCATGTCGACCTGGCGATCCGTATTACCGATCGCCCACCGGCAGGATTGGTGGGGAGACAGTTACTGACGATCGATCATCTGCTCTGTGCCACACCGCAGTACCTGGCGGAAAACGGTACGCCGAGCCATCCCCATGATCTGCTCAATCACAGTTGTATTTATTTGGGCGAGACGCCCAGCGATGCGCGCTGGAGATTCAAGAACGGCAGCAAAACCGTCACGGTCGGGGTGCGCGGGCGATATGCGGCCAACCATACCGGTGTGCGCCTGGGCGCGGTGTTGCAACATATCGGGATCGGTAGTCTGCCGTACTTCACCGCTCGCCACGCCTTGGCCCAAGGGCTGATCGTGCAGGTGTTGCCCGACTGGACCTTTCTCGCGTCCTACCATGGGGGTGCCTGGTTGCTGCATTCGCCGACCCGTTACTTGCCGCCGAAGCTGCGGGTGTTGATCGACTATCTGGTGGAATGCCTGGCGAAGGAGCCGACACTGGGCAATCCAGGCAAATCGTCACTGCCAGCGGCGGCAACGGTCGACTATGAGCGGCCAGAAGGGGATGGATTCCTCTGACAGGCGGCTTACCTGGCCGCATGAAAAAGGCCCGCCGGTTTAACCGTGCGGGCCTTTTGTGTATCCGGTGCGGGATCAGTGCTTGCTGTCGTCGTTGGACATCGACAGCAATTGCTTCTCCTGATTCCAGTCGAAGGGTTCGTCGTTCTGTTCGGCTTCGTAACGACGTTCTTCCAGCGCCTGGTACAGGTCGATTTCATCGTCGGGCATGTAGTGCAGGCAGTCACCGGCGAAGTACCACAGCAGGTCGCGAGGAACCAGGTGTGAGATTTGCGGGTAGCGGGTGATGACCTGGCACAGGATGTCCTGGCCCAGGTATTGGCTTTCGATCGGGTCGACCGGCAGCATCGCCCGCAGTTCGTCGAAGCGCTCCAGGAACAATGCATGGCTTTCTTCGGGAACCTGTTCGGCTTCACCCACGGCGACCAGGATGCTGCGCAGGTGGTCGAGCAGGATGAGATGGTCGGCAACGACGTTGGACACGAGATAAGTCCTCAAGAGCAAAACGGGCGCAGCAGTATAAAGCCGCTGCGCCCGTCTTTACAGTGTAGCGAGGCGTTGAGTGGGGATCAGCGGATTTTCCCCTCGGCCAACTTCAGTTCTTCTTTGTCGAAATCATCCACATCGATGACCTTGCGTCGTGCGACTTCGGCGTCGCGCAAGGTCTGTGCCTCGACCGGTTGCAGCACGCCGGCCTCCAGCGCCGCGTCGATGGCATGCTCGCCTGCAGCGGGTTTGACCTGGCCGCTCTTGAGTGCCAAATGCAGTTTTTTCTGCAAGGGCTGGGCGGCGTTGAGCAAGTCGCAGGCGTGTTGCAGGGCACCCACGGCGTCGTCTGCCGATTGCGGGCGATAGCAACCCGCGAGCAATTCTTCCAGCGTCGGGTCGCCCTTGGCCCGACCGATGACCGCTGCGACTTCGGCGCCGAGACGGTCGGACGGCCCCTTGTGGCGGCGACCGAACGGAAACACCACCACCCGCAACAGACAGCCCAGCACCCGGCTCGGGAAGTTGCTCAGCAGTTCATCCAGTGCTCGTTCCGATTGGCCGAGGCTTTCTTCCATGGCCCAGTTGAACAGCGGCGCCATGTGCTCCGGAGAATCGAGGTCGTGGTAGCGCTTGAGTGCCGCCGAGGCCAGATACAGATTACTCAGCACATCGCCGAGGCGGGCCGACAGCCGTTCGCGGCGTTTCAATTCGCCGCCGAGCAGCATCATGCTCAGGTCGGCGAGCATCGCGAAAGCCGCCGCCTGACGATTGAGGGCGCGGAAGTAACCCTGGCTGAGCTTGTCCCCCGGCGCGTGTTCGAAATGCCCGAAGCCCAGGTTCAGCACCAGGGTACTGGCGGCGTTGCTCACGGCGAAGCCAATGTGCTTGAGCAGCAGACCGTCGAACTCTTTGAGGGCCTGGTCCTTGTCCTCGCGGCCGGCGAGGGCCATTTCCTTGAGCACAAACGGGTGGCAGCGGATCGCGCCCTGGCCAAAGATCATCAGGTTGCGCGACAGAATGTTCGCGCCTTCCACGGTGATGAAGATCGGCGCGCCATTCCAACTGCGCCCCAGGTAGTTGTTCGGGCCCATGATGATTGCCTTGCCACCGTGCACGTCCATGGCGTGGCTGATGCATTCACGACCGCGTTCGGTCAGGTGGTACTTGAGAATCGCCGACAACACCGACGGTTTCTCGCCGAGGTCCACCGCGTTGGCGGTGAGCATCCGGGCCGCGTCCATCATCCAGGCGTTGCCACCGATGCGGGCCATGGCTTCCTGGATGCCTTCGAACGCCGACAGGGGAACATTGAACTGCTCACGTACCTGGGCATATTGCCCGGTCACCAGGCTGGTGAACTTGGCGGCGCCGGTCCCGACGGCGGGCAGTGAGATCGAACGCCCCACCGACAGGCAATTCATCAGCATCATCCAGCCTTTGCCGAGCATCTCCTGGCCGCCGATCAGGAAGTCCAGGGGAATGAACACGTCCTTGCCGGAGTTCGGTCCGTTCATGAACGCCGCACCGAGCGGCAGGTGGCGTCGACCGATTTCAACGCCGGCGGTGTCGGTGGGGATCAGCGCCAGGCTGATGCCCAAGTCTTCGTTGTCGCCCAGCAGGTGATCGGGGTCATAGGCCTTGAAGGCCAGGCCGAGCAGGGTGGCAACCGGTCCCAGGGTGATGTAGCGCTTTTCCCAGTTCAGGCGCAGGCCGAGGGTTTCCTGGCCTTCCCATTGACCTCTGCAAATGATGCCGGTGTCGGGCATGGCGCCGGCGTCGGAGCCGGCCAGCGGGCCGGTGAGCGCGAAGCAGGGAATATCGTCGCCGCGGGCCAGGCGCGGCAGGTAGTGATTGCGTTGTTCGTCGGTGCCGTAATGCAGCAGCAGTTCCGCTGGCCCGAGGGAGTTGGGCACCATCACGGTAGACGCGAGGTCGCCGCTGCGGGTGGCCAGTTTCATCGCCACTTGGGAGTGGGCGTAGGCGGAAAAGCCTTTGCCGCCGAATTCCTTGGGAATGATCAGGGCGAAGAAGCCATGCTCCTTGATGTGAGTCCAGGCTTCGGCCGGCAAGTCCATCGACTGGCCGATCTGCCAGTCGCTGACCATGGCGCACAGTTCATCGGTAGGGCCGTCGATGAAGGCTTGCTCTTCTTCGGTCAATTGCGCTTTCGGATACGACAGCAATTTGTCCCAGTCAGGACGCCCGCTGAACAGCTCGCCGTCCCACCAGACCGTGCCGGCGTCGATGGCGTCGCGTTCGGTCTGCGACATCGGTGGCAGGGTTTTCTGGAACCAGTTGAAGAGCGGCGCGGTGAAGTATTTGCGGCGCAGGTCCGGTAGCAGCAGGGGCGCGGCAACCACCGCGAGCAGCACCCAGAAAATCAGCAACAGCCAGCCCGGTGCGCGGCTGAAAATGCCCATGGCCACGAGGTAGATGGCGACGATGCCCAAGGCGGGCAGCGGGGCGGTGCGACGGTGGGCGAGGTAGGCAATCCCCACGACCAGAACCAGTATCCACAACAACAGCATATGTAATCCTCCGTGAAACCAGGGCAATTCCGACCTTCAGAGCTTAGACGGCATCCGCAAAACCGGAGTGTCAGCACAAGGCGATTGAATTCGTGGGAAACCTTCGATGCGTTTCGTCAGACCTGTGGGCAACGGGCTGTCGAAATCGTTCGTGTCGGGCGCGGTAAAGCGCCGATGTTTGGCCGAAACGTCGTTATCTCTGTGCTGAAGGTCTCGCTAGACTCGGGGCTTCCCCTGGAGATTTAGCCCATGCACGAGTATCTGAGTCCCGGCCGCTTCATCGATAGTGACCACCCGTCCGTGGTGGAGTTCGCCGAATATCATCGTGGCGCCAGTCGCGACCCGCTCGAACAGGCGATCCGTCTTTACTACGCCGTGCGTGAGGCTGTGCGCTACAACCCTTACACCTTCAGTCGCGACCCAGAGACCTTGCGCGGTAGCTATGCCTTGGCCGCTGGTGAAAGTTATTGCGTGCCCAAGGCAACCTTGCTCGCCGGGTGTGCGCGGCATTGCGGAATCGCCGCGCGGATCGGTCTGGCGGATGTACGCAATCACCTGTCGACGCCGCGCTTGCTGGCGCTGCTCAAGAGTGATGTGTTCGCCATGCACGGTTACACCGAATTGTATTTGAACAACCGCTGGGTCAAGGCCACGCCGGCCTTCAATCAGGGGTTGTGCGAGCTGTTCGACGTGGCGCCGCTGGAGTTCGATGGGGTCAATGACAGTGTGTTCCACCCGTTCAACCGCCAGGGCGCGGCGTTGATGGAGTACCTGGTGGATCACGGCCAGTTCGTCGATGTCCCGGAAACGTTCTTTTTCCAGCACCTGCAAACCTGTTATCCGCATTTGTTCAACGACGCGTTGCCGCTGCTGTTGGGTGACATGCAGAGCGATTTGAGTCGTGCCTGATCCGGCGTATGCTGCCTGCGCATTCATCCATGTGAGAGGCAGTCATGCTGAAGATTTGGGGTCGTAAAAATTCGTCGAACGTCAGAAAGGCACTCTGGGCCGCTGAAGAGTTGGGTCTGAAATACGACACGGTAGACGCGGGTGGCGCGTTTGGTGTGGTCGACTCGCCGGAGTATCGAGCCAAGAACCCGAACGGTCGGGTGCCGATGATCGAAGACGGCGACTTTGTGCTGTGGGAATCCAACGCCATCGTGCGTTACCTGATGGCCCGGCATGCCAGCGATTCGACCTGGTACCCGACCGACGCCCAGGCCCGCGCCGCCGCGGACAAATGGATGGACTGGACCACCTCGAGTTTTGCCGACCCGTTCCGCGTGGTGTTCTGGGGCGTGTTGCGCACCCCGGCCGACCAGCAAAACTGGACCGCTATCAAGGCCGCGATCAAGACTTGCGATGACTTGCTGGCAACGGTGAACCGAGCCTTGGCGGACCAACCCTACCTGTCCGGCGAAGAAATCGGCATGGGCGATATCCCCCTGGGCAGCTTTATTTACGCCTGGTTTGAAATGCCGATCGAACGCGCGCCGCAACCGGAACTCGAAGCCTGGTACGCCCGCTTGAAACAGCGCCCGGCCTATCAGAAAGCCGTGATGACTGCGTTGTCTTAATACCGACTATCAACACACTTGACTGTACTTGTGTGGCGGCGACAAGCACCATTGCGCTCATGTGCCGCGGTTGTATTGCTCGCCGCCCGCCCCCAACTAATTCCTTTCTCCCATCTTGGTGCGTAAATCCGATATGAGTTCCGCTCTGTCCATCCGGCAGCTAACCAAAACCTACGGCAACGGTTTCCAGGCCCTGAGTGGTATCGATCTGGATGTCGCCGAAGGTGACTTCTTTGCCTTGCTCGGGCCTAACGGCGCCGGCAAATCCACGACCATCGGCATTCTCTCGACCCTGGTGAACAAGACCAGCGGCACGGTGAATATCTTTGGCCACGACCTGGACCGCCAACCGGCGCAACTCAAGCGCAGCATTGGCGTAGTACCCCAGGAATTCAATTTCAACCAGTTCGAAAAAACCTTCGACATCGTCGTGACCCAGGCGGGTTACTACGGCATTCCGGCGAAAGTCGCCAAGGAACGCGCCGAGCAGTACCTGACCCAATTGGGCCTGTGGGACAAACGCGATGTACCGTCCCGTTCGTTGTCCGGGGGCATGAAGCGGCGCCTGATGATCGCTCGCGCCCTGGTGCACGAACCGCGCCTGCTGATCCTCGACGAGCCGACGGCGGGTGTCGACATCGAACTGCGTCGCTCGATGTGGACCTTCCTCACCGAGCTGAACAAACAAGGCATCACCATCATCCTCACCACCCATTACCTGGAAGAGGCTGAGCAGTTGTGCCGCAACATCGGCATCATCGACCACGGTGTCATCGTCGAAAACACCAGCATGAAGCAGTTGCTCGGCCAGTTGCACGTCGAGACCTTCCTGCTGGACTTGAAGAACGACATGAGCGCCGCGCCGCAATTGCTCGGTTATCCGAACCGCTTGCTCGACAGCCGGACCCTGGAAGTCCAGGTGGACAAATCCGCCGGCATGACCGCGCTGTTTGGCCAACTGGCGATGCAGAACATCGACGTGCTGAGCCTGCGCAACAAAACCAATCGCCTTGAGGAGTTGTTCGTGTCCCTGGTGGAGAAAAATCTGGCGAAGGTGGCGTTATGAGTTCCGAACTGCAACCTAACCTCGTCGCCCTCAATACCATTGTTTACCGCGAAGTCCGGCGTTTTACCCGGATCTGGCCGCAGACCCTGCTGCCCCCGGCGATCACCATGGTTCTGTACTTCGTGATCTTCGGTAACCTGATCGGTCGGCAGATTGGCGACATGGGTGGTTTCACCTACATGGAGTACATCGTGCCGGGGCTGATCATGATGTCGGTGATCACCAACTCCTACGGCAACGTGGTGTCGAGTTTCTTCGGCAGCAAATTCCAGCGCTCCATTGAAGAATTGATGGTCTCGCCGGTCTCGCCGCACACCATTCTGATCGGCTACACCCTAGGCGGTGTTCTGCGCGGCCTGATGGTCGGGGTGATCGTCACCTTGCTGTCGTTGTTCTTCACCCACCTGCAAGTGCATCACCTGGGCGTGACCATTCTGGTGGTGGTGCTGACGGCGACGATCTTCTCGCTGCTGGGGTTCATCAACGCCGTGTTTGCGCGCAACTTCGACGATATCTCGATTATCCCGACCTTCGTCCTGACGCCGCTGACCTACCTGGGCGGGGTGTTCTACTCGATCAGCCTGTTGCCGCCGTTCTGGCAGACCGTCTCCCTGGCCAACCCGGTGTTGCACATGGTGAACGCGTTCCGCTACGGCATCTTGGGCGTGTCGGACATCAAGATCAGCATTGCGATCACCTTTATGGTGGTGGCGACCATCGTCCTGTATGTCGGTTGTGCGCGGCTGCTGGTGAGCGGGCGAGGGATGCGCACCTAAGCAGATCGTTTGTCTTCATTCGCGAGCAGGCTCGCTCCCACGGGGGATGGCTACGGCTGAAGATGCTTGCCCAAGCACCACAAAAAACGGCCTCCCATCGTGGAGGCCGTTTTGCATTTCTACATCCGGCTTTTCTTGCGCCTTGCCCACTGCCGCGACACCCACCAGCGCCAATACAGCATGACCAGGCAATAGGAGAGGGCGCCCAACACCAGCCCCACCACTACCGAACCCAAGAGGAACGGCTGCCACAATGTGGAAAGCTGGCCGCTGATCCATTCCCACGTCAGTTCGTCCGGCAGATGGCGCGCCGGCACGTCCATCAACCAGGCGCCGGTCTGGTACGTGCAGAAAAACACCGCGGGCATGGTGATTGGGTTGGTCAGCCAGACGAGGCTCACCGCAATCGGCATATTGCCGCGCACCAGGATGGCCAGCACGGCAGCCACCAGCATCTGCAAGGGAATCGGCAGGAACGCGGCAAACATGCCCACGGCCATCGCCCGCGCGACCGAATGCCGATTGAGGTGCCAGAGGTTCGGGTCATGCAACAGGGTGCCGAGAAAGCGTAAGGATTTGTGTTCCCTGATGCTGGTCGGGTCTGGCATGTAACGTTTGAATAAGCGCCGGGGCATAGGGCTTCTCGGTCGGTTAAGGCGGCAAGTATGTCTGGATTCTAGGAGCCGCCCATTCAGACTTTGTGACAATTGATAACCGAGTCCGTGCCGTTCGTGCGCTATCACTGGAGAGGGAACTCTCAAGGACGGGCTTATGCGCACAGGGATGATGGCGCTGGCGCTAGGGCTTCTCGCCCTGCGTTTTTTACCGGCGTTGCCGCCGGTCTGGTTAATGCTGCTGATGCCGGTTGTGGCATTGATGCTGCTGCCGTTTCGCAGCTATCCGCTGGGCTTCTGGTTGCTCGGGTTCACCTGGGCTTGTGTCCACGGGCAGTGGGCGTTGGATGACCGACTGTCACTGGCGTTGGACGGCGAAACCCGCTGGGTCGAAGGGCGCGTCGTCGGCTTGCCACAAAACGCCGATGGCGTGGCGCGGTTCGATCTGGCTCAGGCCCAGTCGCGGCGGGATCGATTGCCGACACTGATGCGCGTCGCCTGGTACAACGGGCCGCCCGTACAGAGTGGTGAGCGCTGGCGGCTGGCGATCAAGTTGAAGCGTCCATCGGGCCTGCTTAACCCGCAGGTGTTCGATTACAACGCCTGGTTGCTGGCACAGCACATCGGTGCCACTGGCACGGTCAAGGACGGTCAAAGACTCAGCGCCGCACAAGGAGCCTGGCGCGACACGGTGCGCCAGCGCCTGCTTGCGGTGCAGGCCCATGGCCGCGCGGGTGCCCTGGCGGCGCTGGTGTTGGGGGATGGCGCCGGGTTGAGCCGTGAGGACTGGCAGGTCCTGCAAGACACCGGCACCGTGCATTTGCTGGTGATTTCCGGACAGCACATCGGCCTGCTCGCGGCGCTGGTCTATGGGCTGGTGGCCGGGTTGGTGCGTTATGGGCTATGGCCGGGGCGTTGGCCTTGGTTGCCCTGGGCCTGTGGCCTGGCGTTCGGTGCCGCGCTGGGTTACGGCTTGATGGCCGGGTTCGAGGTGCCGGTGCGCCGGGCCTGCATCATGATCGGCCTGGTGCTGCTCTGGCGCTTGCGCTTCCGCCATCTCGGCGCCTGGTGGCCGTTGTTGCTGGCGCTGAATGCGGTGTTGCTGCTCGATCCGCTGACCAGCCTCAAGCCCGGCCTGTGGCTGTCGTTCGCGGCGGTGGCGGTGCTGATCTTTACGTTCGGCGGGCGCCTGGGCCCCTGGCGTTGGTGGCAAACCTGGACGCGCGCCCAGTGGCTGATTGCCTTGGGCCTGTGTCCGCTGCTGCTGGTGTTGGGCTTGCCTGTCAGTCTCAGCGGGCCGCTGGTCAATCTGCTGGCGGCGCCCTGGATCAGCGTCTTGGTGTTGCCGCCGGCCTTGCTTGGGACGTTGATGTTGCCCGTGCCTTATGTCGGTGAGTGCTTGTTGTGGTTGGCGGGCGGATTGATGGCGCTGTTGTTCGAGGGCCTGGCGTTATTCGCCGGACGGTGGCCGGCGTGGATCGCTCCGGCGATTCCGCTCTGGGCTTGGGCCTTCGGCGCGCTGGGGGCGGTGTTACTGTTGTTGCCCAAGGGTGTGCCGTTACGACTACTGGGTTGGCCGATGCTCGGTTTGCTGGTGGTGCCGCCGCTGAAGACGGTCCCCCATGGCCAGGCCGAGGTGTTGCAACTGGATGTGGGCCAAGGCCTGGCGATCCTGGTGCGGACTCGCCATCACCATTTGCTGTACGACGCCGGCCCGCGTTTCGGTGACCTCGACCTGGGGGAACGGGTGGTCTTGCCGGTGTTGCGCAAACAGGCGGTGCCCTCACTGGACCTGATGTTGCTCAGCCATGCCGATGCCGATCATGCCGGCGGTGCCCGTTCGGTGATGGCGGGGTTGCCGGTGGTGCAGGTGCTCAGTGGCGACCCTGAGGCGTTGCCTGCCGAGTTGGCTGCCGGAGGGTGTGACAGCGGCCGGCGATGGACTTGGGACGGTGTGCATTTTGAGCTGTGGCAATGGGCGGCGGCGGTGGACAGCAATCAGAAGTCCTGTGTGTTGCAGATCGACGCCGGTGGCGAGCGCCTGTTGCTGACGGGCGACATCGACGTCGCCGCCGAGTCCGCTTTGCTCGACAGCCCCTTGGCCGTGCCGACCCAGTGGTTGCAAGCGCCGCACCATGGCAGTCGCACCTCATCGTCCATGGCGCTGCTCGCCCGGTTGGCGCCGCACAGCGTGCTGATTTCCCGCGGGCAGGGCAATTCCTTTGGCCACCCGCATCCGCGGGTGATGGCCCGCTATCGACGGTTAGGCCTGTCGATCCTCGACAGTGCCGAGCAGGGCGCGATTCGCCTGCAACTGGGGGCCTTCGGGGCCCCACACCGTGAAGTTCAGGTACGACGTTTCTGGCGTGATCCGCCGCCAATTGGGGCTCCCCGATGATGGCACTTAGTCACTCGACATGCGGTGCTTTGCCGTTGGGGAAGCCAGGACTCTCCACCGAGTCTGTATGTTAAAGTGGCGCACTTTTTCGAGGGGGCTGTCACTGTGTGGGAATTGGTCAAATCCGGCGGCTGGATGATGTTGCCGATCATTCTGAGTTCCATCGCGGCACTGGGTATCGTTGCCGAACGCCTCTGGACCCTGCGGGCCAGCCGTGTGACTCCGGAGCACCTGCTCGGCCAGGTCTGGGTCTGGATCAAGGACAAGCAGCTCAATAAAGAGAAACTCAAGGAATTGCGCGCCAACTCGCCGTTGGGCGAGATTCTGGCGGCGGGCCTGGCCAACTCCAAGCATGGTCGCGAGATCATGAAAGAGTGCATTGAAGAGGCCGCTGCCCGAGTGATCCACGAGCTTGAGCGCTACATCAACGCGCTCGGCACCATCGCCGCCATGGCGCCGCTGCTGGGCCTGCTCGGGACCGTACTGGGCATGATCGATATTTTCAGCTCGTTCATGGGCTCGGGCATGACCACCAACGCCGCGGTGTTGGCCGGTGGTATCTCCAAGGCGCTGATTACCACGGCGGCGGGCCTGATGGTTGGTATTCCTTCGGTGTTCTTCCACCGTTTCCTGCAACGGCGCATCGATGAGCTGGTGGTCGGCATGGAGCAGGAAGCGATCAAACTGGTCGAAGTGGTGCAGGGCGACCGTGACGTGGACCTGACCGAGGGCAAAGCGTGAAATTCCGCCGCAAACAACGGGAGAACGTGGACATCAACCTCGCGTCGTTGATCGACGTGGTGTTTATCCTGCTGCTGTTTTTCGTCGTGACCACCACCTTTACCCGCGAAACCCAGTTGCGGGTCGACTTGCCGCAGTCCGTCAGCGGCACAGCGGCCGAAGATACCCAGGCCAAGCACCTCGACATCACCATCAGCGCCGACGGCGTGTTCTCGTTGAACAACCAGTTGCTGCCGAAGAACGACCTGGCGACCTTGATGGAAGCGCTGCAAAGAGAATCCAACGGCGATACGAGTCTGCCGCTGTCCATTAGCGCCGATGGCAAGACCCAGCACCAGGCGGTCATCACCGCGATGGATGCGGCCGGTAAGCTGGGCTTCAGCCATTTGCGCATGACCACTGTCGAGGCGGCGCCCGCATCCTGATGGCCATGTCCGATCGCTTGCTCGCCGCCTGGTACGCCGGTCACCCGGCCCTGAAGCTGTTGCAGCCGCTGGAGTGGCTGTACCGGCGGGTGGTGGTCGGCAAACGCCAGCGCTTTCTGGCGGGCGAGGGTGACATCTACCAACCGCCCGTGCCGCTGATCGTCGTGGGCAATATCACCGTCGGCGGCACCGGCAAGACGCCGTTGATCCTGTGGATGATCGAACACTGCCAGCGCAGCGGCTTGCGGGTCGGCGTGGTCAGCCGCGGGTATGGCGCCAAGCCACCGCAATTGCCGTTTCGCGTCGAGCCCGAACACAGCGCCGAAATCGCCGGCGATGAACCGCTGTTGATCGTCCAGCGCACCGGCGTGCCGTTGATGATCGATCCGGATCGCAGTCGCGCGGTACAAGCCTTGCTGGCGGCCGAGCCGCTGGACCTGATTCTGTCCGATGACGGCATGCAGCATTACCGCATGGCCCGTGACCTGGAACTGGTGCTGATCGATGCCGTGCGCGGCCTGGGCAACCGGCGTTGCCTGCCGGCGGGGCCGTTGCGTGAACCGGTCGAGCGCCTGCAGAGCGTCGATGCACTGTTGTACAACGGCGCCCGTACTGATCGCGAAGACGGTTTCGCCTTCCAGTTGCAGCCCTCCGCGCTGATCAATCTGCGCAGCGGCGAACGCCGGCCCGTCGATCATTTTCCTGCCGGCCAGGCCCTGCACGCCGTGGCCGGGATCGGCAATCCGCAACGTTTCTTCACGACCCTCGAAACGCTACACTGGCGGCCAATCCCCCATGCGTTTGCCGATCACGCCGAGTACAGCGCCGAGGCCTTGAATTTCACCCCGTCATTGCCTGTGGTGATGACCGAGAAGGACGCGGTGAAGTGCCGCGCTTTCGCTGCCGCCGACTGGTGGTACCTGGCGGTCGATGCCATGCCGTCACCGGCTTTCGTGGCCTGGTTCGATACACAGTTGATGCGCCTGTTGCCCGCTCGTCTTTTGCCTTAATCCATTGTTTTCCAGGGAATGCTCATGGACACCAAACTGCTCGATATCCTCGCTTGCCCGATCTGCAAAGGTCCGCTCAAGCTCAGCGCCGACAAGACCGAGCTGATCAGCAAGGGCGCCGGCCTGGCGTATCCGATCCGTGACGGCATCCCGGTGATGCTCGAAAGCGAAGCCCGTACCCTGACCACCGACGAGCGCCTGGATAAATGACCACCGCCTTCACCGTCGTCATCCCGTCGCGTTTTGCCTCCACCCGCCTGCCGGGCAAGCCGCTGCTGCTGATCGCCGGCAAGCCGATGATCCAGCACGTCTGGGAGCAAGCGCGCAAAAGCAGTGCCGAACGGGTGGTGGTGGCCACCGACGATCCGCGCATTGTCGAGGCCTGCTACGGCTTTGGCGCGGAAGTGGTGTTGACCCGCGAAGATCACAATTCCGGTACCGATCGCCTCGCCGAAGTGGCGATGAAACTGGGTCTGAAACCCGACGCCATCGTGGTCAACGTGCAAGGTGACGAGCCGTTGATCCCGCCGAGCGTGATCGACCAAGTGGCGGCCAACCTGGCGGCGCACACCGAGGCCGGCATGGCCACCCTGGCCGAGCCGATCGAGGACGCCGCGACCCTGTTCAACCCGAACGTGGTCAAAGTGGTCAGCGACATGAACGGCTTGGCGCTGACCTTCAGCCGTGCCACCTTGCCTTGGGCTCGGGACGCGTTCGCCAAGAGCCAGACCCAACTGCCGGAGGGCGTGCCGTATCGGCGCCACATCGGCATCTATGCCTACCGCGCGGGGTTCCTCCAGGACTTCGTCAACTGGGGCCCGTGCTGGCTGGAAAACACCGAATCCCTTGAGCAACTGCGGGCGCTGTGGCACGGCGTGCGGATTCACGTCGCCGACGCGTTGATCGCACCGCCGACCGGCGTCGACACCGTCGAAGACCTTGAGCGCGTTCGTCGCCTGCTGGAGGCCTGATGCGGGTTCTGTTCGTCTGCCTCGGCAACATCTGCCGCTCGCCCACGGCCGAAGGGGTGCTACGGCATAAACTGCGCCAGGCCGGATTGAGCGATCAGGTCGAAGTGGCGTCCGCCGGCACCGGCGACTGGCACGTCGGCAACCCGCCGGACAAGCGCAGCCAGGCGGCAGCCAAGCTGCGCGGATACGACCTGTCCGACCAGCGCGCCCAGCAAGTGACCCGCGCCGATTTCGCCCGTTACGACCTGATCCTGGCGATGGACAACAGCAACCTGCGCAACCTCAAGGCCTTGCAACCGGCCCAGGGCAAGGCCGAGCTGGACCTGTTCCTGCGTCGCTATGCCGGCGAGGTGGATGAAGTCCCGGACCCGTACTACGACGCTGACCAGGGTTTCGAGCAGGTGCTGGACTTGATCGAGCGCGCAAGCGACCTGCTGCTGATCGAATTGAAAGGACGCTTATGAGTTTGCAGATTGAGCGCGACGTATCGCTCAAACCCTTCAACAGTTTTGGCGTCGAGGTTCGCGCGCAACTGTTCGCCCAGGCTCACAACGACAGTGATGTGCGGGAAGCCCTGGCCTATGCCGCGCAACAGCACGTGCCGTTGCTGGTGATCGGCGGTGGCAGCAACTTGCTGCTGACCGCGGATATCCAGGCCCTGGTGCTGCGCATGGCGACCCGTGGCATTCGCTTGTTGAGCGATGACGGCGCCAAGGTGGTGCTGGAGGCCGAAGCCGGCGAGCCGTGGCATCCATTTGTGCAGCACACCTTGGCTTTGGGCTTGTCAGGCCTGGAAAACCTCAGTTTGATCCCCGGCACCGTCGGCGCCGCGCCGATGCAGAACATCGGTGCCTACGGCGTCGAGATCAAGGATGTGTTCGTCGGCCTCACCGCCCTCGACCGCCAAACCGGCGAGCTGCGCGACTTCACCTTGGCCGAGTGCAACTTCGCTTACCGCGACAGCCTGTTCAAGCAGGAGCCGGGGCGCTGGTTGATCTTGCGGGTGCGCTTTGCCCTGGATCGGGTCGAGCACTTGCACCTGGAATATGGCCCGGTGCGCCAGCGCCTGACCGAGCAGGGCATCGATCAACCCACCGCCAGCGATGTGAGCCGGGCGATTTGCAGCATCCGCAGTGAAAAACTGCCGGACCCGGCCGTGCTCGGCAACGCCGGCAGCTTCTTCAAGAATCCGTTGGTGCCCGCCGCGCTGGTGGCACGACTCAAGCTTCAGTATCCGGACCTGGTGGCTTATCCACAGGCCGATGGGCAAATGAAACTGGCGGCGGGCTGGCTGATCGAGCGCGCGGGCTGGAAGGGTTTTCGCGAGGCGGATGCCGGGGTGCACAAGCTGCAAGCCCTGGTGTTGGTCAACTACGGCCAGGCGACAGGACTGGAGTTATTGAACCTGGCGCAACGCATCCAGAACGATATCTCCGAACGTTTTCAGGTCGATCTGGAAATGGAGCCCAACCGATATTGAGACTAGACTTTCAGTCAGTCTTCAAAGCCCTGAACAGCATCAACGGTTCAGGGCTTTTTTGTTAATGCTGGGTTAACTTAGCCGGCTAACGATGCACACTTTTGCTCCACCAAAGGCCCGATCCAGAGCGATTCTGGATAAGAGAGCCCCTTTAGCCTGAGTCGATCTGCGCGTACGAACCGCTCCCCTGGCGGCAGATTGCTCGACCCCATAAACCAATAACTATGCGGGCGTGCCCATGATTACCCTGAAACTCAACGGTCAAGACCATCAGCTCGATGTCACCGAGGACATGCCGCTGCTCTGGGCCATCCGTGACGTCGCCGGCTACAACGGCACCAAATTCGGTTGCGGCATGGGCCTGTGTGGCGCGTGCACCATCCACATTGAAGGCGCGCCAGCGCGCAGTTGCATCACGCCGATCGGTTCGGTGGTCGGGCAGAACGTCAGCACCATTGATAACTTGCACGCCGATCCGGTCGGCCAGGTCGTCCAGCAAGCCTGGCTCGACACCGCCGTGGCCCAGTGCGGTTTCTGCCAGGGCGGGCAAATCATGTCCGCCACCGCGTTGCTCAAGGTCAACCCGAACCCCAGTGACGAACAGATTGAAGAGGCAATGGTCGGCAATATTTGCCGCTGCGGCACTTACAACCGCATCAAGACCGCCATTCGCCAGGCATCCACTCACCTGAAGGAGGCCAAGGCATGAGCCAGTTACCGAATGATTTCGCCCTGAGCAACCTCAGTCGCCGTGGCTTTCTCAGGGGCGTGGGTGCCACCAGCGCCCTGGTGCTGGCGGCAAGCTGGGGCTGGCAAGACGCATTCGCCGAAGACGCCCCCGCCAAGAAGTTTGGCGCCGATGGCATGCCGCATGGCTGGATTGACGATCCGAAGGTCTACGTCAGCATCGCCGCCGACGGCAGCGTGACCGTGATCTGCAACCGCTCGGAAATGGGCCAGGGCGTGCGCACCAGCCTGAGCATGGTGGTGGCCGACGAACTGGACGCCGATTGGGCGCTGGTCAAGGTGCAGCAAGCGCCGGGTGACGAAGTGCGCTTCGGCAACCAGGACACCGACGGTTCGCGCAGCATGCGTCACTGGTTCGAGCCGATGCGTCGTTGCGGCGCGGCCGCGCGAACCATGCTGGAACAAGCCGCCGCCGAACAGTGGAAAGTCGCGGTGGGCGAGTGCCATGCCCAGTTGCATAAAGTCGTCCACACGCCGTCCGGTCGTGAGTTGGGCTATGGCGCCTTGGCCGCCGCCGCCAGCGCCTTGGCGGTGCCGGCTCGCGACAGCGTGAAGCTCAAGCAGCCGGCGGAATGGCGCTACATTGGCAAGGAAGGTACCAAGGCCATCGACGGCGCCGATATCGTCAACGGTCGGGCGATCTACGGGGCTGACGTGCACTTCGACGGCATGCTGTACGCCACCATCGCCCGTCCTGCGGTGTACGGCGGCAAGGTCAAGTCGGTGGATTCCAGCGCGGCGCTGAAAGTGCCGGGTGTCATCAAGGTCATCGAAATCGAAAGTCGTCCGCTGCCGTCGGAGTTCCAGCCCCTGGGCGGCGTGGCCGTGGTCGCCAGCAACACCTGGGCGGCGATCAAGGGCCGCGAGGCGCTGAAGATCGAGTGGGACGATGGCCCCAACGCCAGCTACGATTCCATCGCCTACCGCAAGGAGCTGGAAGCCGCCTCGCTCAAGCCTGGCAAAGTGGTGCGCAACACCGGTGATATCGACAAGGCCATGAGCGGCGCCGCCAGCACCCTGGAAGGCTCGTATTATCTGCCGCATCTGTCGCAGTCGCCGATGGAGCCGATGGTTGCCATTGCCCGATTCAAGGATGGCCAGTGCGAAGCGTGGGCCCCGAGCCAGGCGCCGCAGGTGACTCGCACGCGGATTGGCGAGCGTCTCGGCCTGCCGTTCGACAATGTGACGTTTAACGTGACCCTGCTCGGCGGTGGTTTCGGCCGTAAGTCCAAGCCGGATTTCGTCGTTGAAGCGGCGATCCTCGCCAAAGAGTTCCCCGGCAAAGCGGTGCGGGTGCAATGGACCCGTGAAGACGACATCCATTGTTCGTATTTCCACACCGTCTCGGCGGAATACCTGAAAGCCAGCCTGGACAAGGACGGCATGCCGTCCGGCTGGCTGCATCGCACCGTGGCCCCGAGCATCACGGCGTTGTTTGCCCCAGGCATGAACCACGAAGCGGCGTTTGAGCTGGGCATGGGTTTCACCAACATGGCCTACGCCATTCCCAACGTGCGCCTGGAAAACCCGGAAGCGACGGTGCACACCCGCGTCGGTTGGTATCGCTCGGTGTCGAACATTCCCCACGGGTTCGCGATTCAGACGTTCGTGGACGAATTGGCCCACAAGGCCAAGCAAGATCCGTTGCAATACCAGATCAAACTGCTCGGTCCGGACCGTCAGATCGATCCTCGGACCTTGAGTGAAGAGTGGAACTACGGCGAATCCCCTGAGCGTTATCCAATCGATACCGGACGCATGCGCACCGTGCTGGAAACCGCCGCCAAAGCCGCCGGTTGGGGCAAAACCTTGCCTAAGGGCCGTGGCCTAGGGCTGGCGGTTCACTACAGCTTCGTCACCTACGTGGCGGCGGTGATTGAAGTCGAAGTCAAAGACGACGGCACGCTGATCGTGCACAAGGCTGACATCGCCGTGGACTGCGGGCCGCAAATCAACCCGGAACGCATCCGCTCGCAGTTCGAAGGCGCCTGCGTGATGGGCCTGGGCAACGCGGTGCTGGGGGAAATCAGCTTCAAGGACGGCAAGGTCCAGCAAGACAACTTCCACATGTACGAAGTGGCGCGCATGTCCCTGGCGCCGAAGGAAGTCGCGGTGCACTTGGTGACGCCGCCGGGCGTAGTGCCGTTGGGCGGTGTCGGTGAGCCGGGCGTGCCGCCGATCGCACCTGCGCTGTGCAATGCGATATTCGCCGCCACGGGCAAGCGTATCCGCAGCCTGCCGGTCCGTTATCAACTGCAGGGTTGGCAGAAGGCTGAGGCCTGATGGACAGCGTCGACCTGAATGTCCTGCGCAGCGTGCTGGAATGGCGCCGCGCCGGGCAACGCGTGGTGCTGTTTACCGTGGTCCAGACCTGGGGCACCGCGCCCCGGGCCCCGGGGGCGATGCTGGCGTTGCGCGAGGATGGCGTGGTGATCGGCTCAGTGTCCGGTGGTTGCGTCGAGGACGATTTGATCGCCCGTTTGCACGACGGGCGGATCGCCACCGACGGTCCGCCGGTGCAGCTGATTACCTACGGCGTCACCCGCGAGGAAGCGGCGCGTTTCGGCCTGCCCTGTGGCGGGACGTTGCGCCTGACCGAGGAACGGGTGGGCGATCCCGCCTGGGTGGCGCAATTGCTGGCTCGGTGTGAGGCCCACGAAATCGTCGCCCGGACCCTGGATATCCAGAGCGGCGAGGTGGCGTTGCATCCGGCGGACAAAACCGATGCATTGACCTTCGATGGCGCCACCCTGCGGGCCATCTATGGTCCGCGTTGGCGCTTGTTGCTGATCGGTGCCGGGCAGTTGTCGCGCTATGTGGCGGAAATGGCGCGGCTGCTGGATTTCGAGGTGCTGATCTGCGATCCGCGCACGGAGTTCGTCTACGGTTGGGAAGAACAGCACGGGCGTTTTGTCTCCGGCATGCCGGACGAGGCGGTGCTGAACATTCAGACTGACGAGCGCACGGCCATTGTCGCCCTGACTCACGATCCACGCCTGGACGACATGGCGCTGCTCACCGCCCTCGACTCCCGGGCGTTCTACGTCGGTGCGCTGGGCTCGCGGATCAACAGCCAGAAGCGTCGCAGCAACCTGGCAGAACTGGGCTTGTCGGCCGACGCCATCGAACGCTTGCACGGCCCGATCGGCCTGCACATCGGCAGCCACACGCCGGCAGAGATCGCGCTGTCGTTGATGGCCGAGATCGTGGCGATCAAGAATGGCGTTGAACTGCGGCAGAAAAAACCCGAGCTGGAGGGCGTATGAGCGAAGCCATCGGTGTGATTATCCTGGCGGCGGGGCAGGGCAGGCGTTTTCGTGAAGTGGCCGGGACGGACAAGGACAAGCTGCTGGCCGATTGCACCGGACGCGATGGCGCAGTGCGATCAGTCATCGAGCAGGTGCTGGTCAATCTGCCGGCGGCGCTGTCGACGCGGGTGCTGGTCACCAGCGAAGATCGCCCCCAAGTAGCGCGCATGGCCCAAGCGTATGGCTGTGACATTGTGCTGATTGAATCCACCGGCATGGGTGACAGCATCGCTGCCGGCGTCGCCGCTTGTGCGCAGCTCAGCGGCTGGCTGGTGGTGCTGGGGGATATGCCATTTGTCCTGCCGTCGAGTATCGAGGCGGTGGCGGCGGGGCTGGGCGATGACGTCATCAGCGTGCCGGTGCAGGGCGGTGAGTATGGGCACCCGGTGGGGTTTGGCCGCAGGTTTGGGCCGGCATTGATGGCGTTGTCCGGTGATCGCGGGGCCAGAGGGCTGTTTGCGACGGGTACCGTGGTCGAAGTCGCGGTGGATGATCCGGGGGTGTTGTGGGATGTGGACACGCCTGAGGCGTTGGTCTTTGCCTGATAGATCGTCATCGCGGGCAAGCCACGCTCCCACAGGTTACGTGCCGTTCACAACATGTGCGGTCGACACAGAATCTGTGGGAGCGTGGCTTGCCCGCGATGAACGATAACGCGGTCTGCCTGTATACATTCGATATAAAAAAGCCCCGCCTGGCATTCACCAGGCGGGGCTTTTTAGTGGCCGTTGGAATCAGACGAGGGGTTTAGGCTCGTGTTCTTTTTCCAGGGCTTGTTCGTGTTGCTTGACCGCTTCCTGAACGGAGTGCGGTGCTTCGTCGATCGCCGAATCAACCGGCTCAGCAGCCACTTCGGCGACCGGGGCAGGGGCTGCCTCGATCACTTCAGCAACCACTGGCGCTGGCTCGGCAGCCACCGGAGCCGCAGCGGCGGCCAGTTCGGCTTCCTTCTGCAGACGCTCGGCTTCACGCTTGCGACGACGTACTTCACGCGGGTCGTTCGGCGCACGGCCATTTTCAGTCAAGGCGCTGACCGGTGCGGCTTCAACCACGGGGGCTGCCGCTTCAACGACCGGCTCGGCGGCGACTGGAGCGACCACTGGCGTTTCGACCACAGGAGCAGGTGCTGGCTCAGCCGCTGCAACCACTGGCTCGGAGACCGTGGCTTCAACTTCTGGCGCTGGGGCTTCAACCGCTTGCTCAGCAACCACTGGCTCAGCGGCGACTGGTTCTGCAACCCAGTTGAATGCGGTCTGTTCTTCACGAACTTCGCGCACGGTTTCGGTCACGGTTTCGAACACCGGCTCGACCGCTACCGGGGCTTCGGCGACTACCGCAGGCTCCGGCTGGGCTTCAACCGCTGGTGCGACTTCCACTTCCGGCACGACAGGCGCTTCTACCGGAGTAGTGGCTTCGACGACCGGTGCTTCTACAGGAGCGGACTCCTGGACGGCAGCAGTGGCGCGTTCGGCTTGCTCGTGAGCCTGGGCTTCGGCTGGCGCGCTGATCACGCTGCTGGCCACGGCGGCGGTCACGGCCAGACCGGCGGCCAGGTCGGCAGCGCTTGGTGCTTCGGCGCCTTCGTTACCTTCGAACTCGGATTCTTCCGAACCTTCGATCACGTTGCCGTTGGCATCACGTTGACGCTCACGACGGTTGCTGCGACGACGCTGGCCACGGGAGCGGCGGCGTGGACGATCGCCTTCGGCGGTGTCCTGGCCATCTTCCTGCAGTTGCTCTTCGCCGGTCAGCAGTTCTTCTTCCGCAGCCGGGGCAGCGGCCTGCTCGGCGCGAGGTTGACGCTCTTCACGCGGGGCACGGGGTGCGCGTTCTTCACGAGGTGCACGGGCCGGACGCTCTTCAGTGGTCGCGGCAGCAGCTGCAACGGCCGGAGTGGCATCCAGAGGCTCGCGCAGTTCGCGGACCGGACGCTCTTCGCGATCGCCACGTGGCTTGCGATCTTCACGGGGGGCACGAGGTGCACGTTCTTCACGTGGTGCGCGAGGTGCGCGTTCCTCGCGAGCGACCGCCGGGGTTTCTTCACGGGCTTCGCGTGGTTGACGTTCTTCGCGGGGCTCACGCGGTGCGCGCTCTTCACGGGGTGCACGTTCCTCGCGAGGTTTGCGTTCTTCATCGCGGCGACCATTACGGTTGCGGCTTTGCTGACGACCGTTGCGACGCTCTTCGTTGCGAGCTGGACGCTCGGCAGCCGGTTTTTCAACCACGACCGGGGCGACAGGCTCTTCCTTGGTGGCGAACAGGCTGACCAGCGACTTCACCAGGCCTTTGAACAGGCTTGGCTCTGGCGCGGCGGCCGGTGCGGCTACCGGGGCAGCGACCACTTCGGTTGGAACCGGAGCGTTGGCGCGGGCCGGTGCGGTCTTGACCGCGGCTTCCTGGCGAACCAGGGTGCGGGTCGCGGCGGCTGGCTGGACTTCTTCCACTTCGGCAGCGGCAGCGGCGATTTCGTAGCTGGACTGATTGGTGTGGGCTTCCGGGCTGTCGTCACGCAGGCGCTGAACTTCGAAATGCGGGGTTTCGAGGTGATCGTTCGGCAGGATGACGATGCGGGCACGGGTGCGCAGTTCGATCTTGGTGATCGAGTTGCGTTTTTCGTTGAGCAGGAAGGCGGCAACCGGAATCGGCACTTGCGCGCGGACTTCAGCGGT